>Ga0156326_130_pt2 | contig 35894 bp, 34 predicted proteins | sample RifCSPlowO2_12_FD_107974 | JGI IMG/M metagenome (GOLD analysis project Ga0156326, IMG submission 107974) | Sphingomonadales bacterium RIFCSPLOWO2_12_FULL_63_15 | reverse complement strand
CGCGACGATGCCAGTGCCTTCGTCACGCTGGAAACGGTGAAGGGGGCGGAGCGCGGCCTGCCCCGCGCGTTCGCGCTGCAACGGGCGATGCTGAAGCTGATGCGGTCAAAGCGCCCCGGCGCGGCGCAGCCCTATATCTGGGCGCCCTTCATCCTCGTTGGGCGCTGATCACTCGTCATCGTCGATCAGGATGCGCGCCGCCGCGCCATCGCTATCGTCGAACTGGCCGCTGCCTAGCGCCCAAAAAAAGGCGGCGAGGCCCAGCAGGCCGAGCGACAGAGCGATGGGGATGAGGACGGTGAGGCCGGTCATCGCGCCGCCCCCTTGAGCCGCAGCGCATTGGCGATGACGATCAGCGAGCTGGTCGACATGGCGACGGCGGCGACCAGCGGGGTGACATGGCCCGCAATCGCCAGCGGCACGGCAAAGATATTATAGCCGATCGCGAGCGCGAAATTCTGCTTCACCACCCGCACCGTCCGTCGCGCCGCGCGCACCGCCATTGCCACGGGGGCCAGCCGATCGCCCAGGAACACCGCGTCCGCCGCCAACTGGCTGGCATCGCTCGCCGATGCAGGTGCCATGCTGGCATGGCCTGCGGCAAGGGCGGGGCCATCGTTCAGCCCATCGCCCACCATCAGCACCTTATGCCCCGACGCGCGCAGCCGCTCGATCAGGGCCAGCTTGTCCTGCGGGCGCAGATGGCCGATCGCGGTGGTCTCGGTCTGGCGCGCAATCTCGGTCAAAGCTTCGGGCCGGTCGCCGCTGGCGATCAGCGTTTTGAGGCCCATGGCGCGCAGATCAGCGAGCGTTTCGACCGCGTCGGGCCGCAACGCATCGGTAAAGCGCAGTAGGACGGCACGATCGCCGCGCCGATATTCCGCCGCCAGATCGAAAAGGGTAATGAGGCTGCGCGGGCGGCCAAGCGCTACCACCTCATCGCGCAACCGGCCCGTCATCCCCTCGCCAGCCTGTTCGCGCAGGTCGGTCAGCGCCGCCGGGACGACACCCTCGCCCTCCAAAGCCTGACGGAGCGCGACGCTCAACGGATGACGACTGCCCTGCACCAGGGCCAGCAGGACGGCGCGGTCCTCCGCCGCCAGTCCCGCCAAGTCGCGCGGCACCGGTCGGCCGAGCGTCAACGTGCCGGTCTTGTCGAACAATGCCTCGTCCACTTCCGCCAGCCGTTCGAGCGCCGAACCGTCCTTGACCAGCACCCCGCGTTTCATCAGCGCGCCGCACGCCACGATCTGCGCCGCCGGCACAGCCAGCCCCAGCGCACAGGGGCAGGTGATGAGCAGCACAGCGACCGCGATCAGCAGCGATTGATGCACGCCCGCGCCCGCGATCATCCACCCGGCAAAGGATAGCGCCGACAGCAGATGCACGCTCGGCGCATAATAGCGCGCCGCCCGATCAGCGAGGCGGACATAGCGCGACTTGCCCTGCGCCGCTTCCTCCATCAGCCGGGCGATGTCGGCGATCACTGTGTCTGGCCCGGCGGCGGTCACCACGACGCGGATCGGCCCATCGATATTGAGCGCGCCGGCCTGCACCAAATCCCCCGGACGCACGCGCACCGGCGCGCTCTCCCCGGTCAGGAAAGCGATGTCGATGCCGCTGTCGCCCTCCATCACGCGCCCGTCGGCGGCCAGCCTTTCGCCCGCGGCGACCAGCATCATCATGCCCGGCCGCAGCGCGCTCGCCGCCACCCAACGGCTTTGCCCGCTATCGTCCAGCAACATCGCGCCCGGCGCGGATTGTTTGAGCAGCGCGGCAACGCCAGCACGCGCCCGGCCCCGCATCAGGCTGTCGAGGCAGCGCCCGGCGAGCAGGAAGAAGAGCAGCATCACCGCCCCGTCGAACCAGGCGTCTTCGCCGCCGATCAGGGTTTCATAGACGCTCATGCCGGTCGTCAGCAGCACACCGATGCTGATCGGCACGTCCATATTGGTGCGCCCCTGCCGCACCGCCGCCCAGGCCGAGCGGAAGAAGGGCCGCCCCGCATAGGCCACCGTTGGCAGCGCGATCAGCGCCGACAGCCAGTGAAACATCTGCCGCGTGCCGCCTTCCGCGCCGGACCAGACCGAAACGGACAGCAGCATGATGTTCATCGCGGCAAAGCCCGCCACCGCGAGCGCGCGGATCAGCATACGGTTTTCCGCCGCCGCCATATCGACGCCGGGATCGGCCAGCGGCTCCGCCTCAAAGCCAAGCGCGGCGATGGCGGCGCGCAGGTCGGGCGGGCTGAGCGCGGGATCATGCTGGATGGTGACGCGCTTCGCCGAGAGATTGACCCGCGCCGACGCGATGCCGGGGGTGCAGGCCAGGCCATTCTCGATCTTGCCGATACAGCCTGCGCAATGCATCCCCGGCACCGCGAACAGGCTGATCTGGCTCGCGCCGATGGTCGTTTCGGGCGCTGTTTCGGGCAGGATCAGGGCTTGGCTCGCCATCAGTCGATCTCTTGGACGAAGCGATGGTCGGCAGCAGTGAGCGACAACCGCCAGCGCCCGGCAGGCAGTGTCAGGTCGGCGCTATATCGACCAGGTGCCACCTCACGGAACGACAAGGCGATTTCGGGCGCGCGACCTAGTGGATGCGCAGCGGTAGCGGTGACACCCACGTCCGACAGCGGCGCGCCCGTCGCATCGGCAAGGCTGACCTGCCCCCGCCGCTGCGCGTCAACCGCGATCGTCTCGCGCCAGCCCTGCGCCTCCTGCGCCCGCGCCGCCTTCAGCCAGCCGTTGAATTTCTGGCTCGCGACATAGCTGTTGTCGACCACCACCCCGCCAAAGGACCGCACCGCAAGCGTCGCCATCAGCATGTTGACGGCGATGACGACGGCGAAGAAGGCCACCAATATGCCGGTCATATGCCATCCGGTGAAGCGGCGGGGGGTGGAGCTACGCATCATTGGGGCCTTTCGAAACGGGCGGGTTCGCTGGCAGTGCCGCCTTCGCGATCAGTGGCGGTCAGGACGAAGCGGAAATCCTGCCGCTGTGGCCCGGCAGCGGGCACGGCGGCATAGAGGCGCAGCTTGGCCACGCTGTCCGGCGGCACGGTGACGTCCACCGCCGCGCGGGCCTGCTCACGCGCCATCGCATCGGTCCATAGCAGCGCGCCGGGCAAGCCTTCGGCACGCACCGTCATCGGCCGGGGTCGCGTCTCCATATTGCGGATCTTGATGGTATAGGCGTTGCGCACCGCCCCATCGGACAGAGTCACGAAAATGGGGTTGCGGTCCTGCTGCGCGGCGATGTCCAGCCGAGTGCGCGCCCCCAGCGCGAACAGCATTGCCGCGCCGATGCTGCTCCACACCAGCAGATAGGCGATGGTGCGCGGGCGCAGCAATGTCTTGAGCACCGGACGGGGGGCTGCCCCCTGCTTCTCCGCATCGGCATCATCCTGCGTACAATAATCGATCAGGCCGCGTGGCCGCCCGACCTGCGCCATCACCTTGTCGCAGGCGTCGATGCACAAAGCGCAGGTGATGCAGCCGATCTGCGGCCCTTCGCGAATGTCGATGCCGGTCGGGCAGACCGCGACGCACTGGTCGCAATCGATGCAGTCGCCAAATTCGCCCGGATGCGCCGCTGCCTTCTTGACGCTGCCGCGCTTTTCGCCGCGCCAGTCCTTGTACGTCACGACCAGCGATTTCTCGTCGAGCATTGCAGTCTGGATGCGCGGCCACGGGCACATATAGATGCACACCTGTTCGCGCATGAAGCCGCCCAGGACGAAGGTCGTCGCGGTCAGCAGCGCGGTAGTGCCATAAGCGACCGGCGCGGCGGTGCCGCTCCAAAATTCCCGCTGCAACGTCGGCGCATCGGCGAAATAGAAGATCCACGCGCCCCCGGTCAGGAAGGCGATGATCAGCCATACGCTCCATTTGATCAACCGTCGCGCCAGCTTGGACGCGGTCCAGCGGGCCTTGGCCAGCCGCACCTGCGCATTGCGGTCGCCATCGATGAAGCGTTCGACATGCTGGAACAGGTCGGTCCACACCGTCTGCGGACAAGCATAGCCGCACCAGGCGCGGCCCACCGCCGATGTCACCAGGAACAGACCGACGCCCGCCATCACCAATAGCCCGGCGACATAGTAAAATTCATGCGGCCAGATTTCGATATCGAACATGTAGAAACGGCGATTGGCCATATCGACCAGCACGGCCTGATCGGGCGCATAGGGGCCGCGATCCCAGCGTATCCATGGCGTCACCCAATAGATGCCCAGCGTCACCACCATGATCGCCCATTTCAGGCGGCGGTAAAAGCCATCCACCGCCTTGGGAAAGACGCCCTTGCGCTTCTCATAGAGGTCGCCCGTGTCGGTCGGCATCAACATGCGCCCCATCCTCCCCGGCACGGGGAGGTGGCTGACCGCAGGTCAGACGGAGGGGGCAGGCAATGCGTCGCAAGCCTTGCGCTAAAGGCGCACCCCCTCCCCTTCCAGGCAAGGATCGGGGCTTTATTGGGCCACATTGCCTTCAACTCCATTGTCCGCCGCAGCCGCGGCTTCCACCAGCGTTGCTTCGCCACCACCCAGGCTGTGAACATAGACGGCCAGCATGCGGATGGTCGCGGGGCTTAGCTTGTCGTCCCAGCGCGGCATCACGCCCTGGCGGCTGTTCCACACGCTTTGGTGGATGGACTCGGTGTCGCCGCCATAGAGCCAGATGCCATCGGTCAGGTTGGGCGCACCCAGCGCGCGATTGCCCTTGGCATCCGTGCCATGGCAGACCGCGCAATTGTCGGCGAACAGGCCCGCCCCGCGCTGCGCGGCGGCGCTGGGCTTATCCTGTCGGCTGGCGACCCGGACATAGGCGACGACATCATCGACCTGCGGGGCGGTGAGCAACTGGTCGCGGCCAAAGGCAGGCATCATCGACACGCGCGTCGCATCGTGCCCCGGATTGCGGATGCCGTCGATCAGCGTCTTTTCGATCGTGGCGAGGTCGCCACCCCACAGCCAGTCATCATCGTTGAGGTTGGGATAGCCCTTGCCGCCCGCTGCGCCAGAGCCATGGCACTGGACGCAATGGACCTTGAACGCGGCGCGCCCACCCTCGATCGCGGCCTGCATGAGTTGCGGCTGGCCCGCCAGTTTCTCGATCGTGGTCGCGGCGATCGCCTGGTGAATGGGCGCCACCTGATCGGCGCGCGCGGCCAGTTCCTGTTCCAGCGCGCCCCGGCTCGACCAGCCGAGCATCCCGCGCGTATAGTCGTTGAGCATCGGGATCGCTGGATAGGCTATCACATAACCGATCGCGAATAGGATGCTGGCATAGAAGGTCCACAGCCACCAGCGCGGCAGCGGCGTGTCCAGTTCCTGAATACCGTCCCACTCATGCCCTTTGAACTGGGTGCCGGTGGCGGCGTCGATCTTGGGGTTCTTATCGTCAGCCATGGTCGGCCTCCGTCTTTTCCGTGTCTGGCTCGAAGATCATGGTGGCCGCGCGCTTGCTGGCATGGCGGCCGTGCGGCAGAAAATGCCAGCCGATGAGGAGGATGTAGGTCAGGGCCATGAAAACGAGGCCCCAGCTATCGGCGAAATGCCGCAAGGCGTTATAGCTCATCGCGTCCCCTCCTTTGGCTGCGGCTGGCCTTCGAGCGGCTTGGCCGCATCGACATCGACCAGCGTACCGATCATCTGGAGATAGGCGACCAGCGCATCCATCTCGGTCAGCTTGTTCGGATCGCCATCGAAATCGCGCACCTGCGCCTTGGGATAGCGTTTGAGGAGGTCGGCCGTATCGGCGTTGGGATCGGCCTGGGCCTTGAGGTCGTCATTGGCCTTTTCCTTGTCCGTGTCGCTGTACGGAACGCCGACCCGGCTCAGCGCCGTCAGGTCCGCCGTCATGTCGCCCGCCTTCAGCTCGCGCTCGGCGAGGAAGGGATAAGTCGGCATGATCGATTCCGGCACCACGGCGCGGGGATCTTTCAGATGCTGGACATGCCATTCGTCCGAATAGCGCCCACCGACCCGCGCCAGGTCCGGCCCGGTCCGCTTGGACCCCCATTGGAACGGATGGTCATACATGCTTTCGGCTGCCAGGCTGTAATGGCCATAGCGTTCGGTCTCATCGCGGAACGGGCGGATCATCTGGCTATGGCAGTTGTAACAGCCTTCGCGGATGTAGATGTTGCGCCCGGCCAGTTCCAGCGGGGTGTAGGGCCGCATCCCCTCCACCTTCTCGATCGTATTATCGATCCAGAAGAGGGGCGCGATCTCCACGATGCCGCCGATGGCGACGACGATCAGGGATGCGATGCCAAGCAGCGATACATTCCGCTCCAGCTTGCCATGGTCGAAGAATTTGGATGCCATGTCGGCGTCTCCTTATACAGGCTTGGCAGCGAGGAGCGGCTTGTCGGCCACCGGATCGAAGGCGGCGTCGTGCATCGGCTTCTCTTCGCGCAGCTTGCTGCCCGCGATGGTCTTGCCGATGTTCCAGGCCATGATGATCGCCCCGGCCAGGTAGAGCAGGCCACCGGCACCGCGGATCAGATACATGGGGAACATGGCGGTCACGACTTCGGAGAAGGCGTAGACGAGATAGCCATCGGCCCCATATTCGCGCCACATCAAGCCCTGCATGATGCCCGCCACCCACATTGACGAGGCGTAGAGAACAATGCCCAGCGTCGCGAGCCAGAAGTGCCAGTTTACCAGCCGCAGCGAATAGAGGCGTTTTCGGCCCCACAGGCGCGGCGTCATATAATAGAGGCAGGCGAAGGTGATCATGCCGTTCCAGCCCAGCGCGCCGGAGTGGACATGGCCGATCGTCCAGTCGGTATAATGCGACAGGGAATTGACGGCCTTGATCGACATCAGCGGCCCCTCAAAGGTCGACATGCCATAGAAGGCCAGCGCCATCACCATCATGCGGATGATCGGGTCGGTGCGGATCTTGTCCCAGGCGCCGTTGAGCGTCATCAGGCCATTGATCATCCCGCCCCAGCTCGGCATCCACAGCATGACCGAAAAGACCATGCCCAGCGTCTGCGCCCAGTCGGGCAGCGCGGTATAGTGAAGGTGGTGCGGCCCCGCCCAGATGTAGAGGAAGATCAGCGACCAGAAGTGGATGATCGACAGGCGATAGCTGTAGACCGGCCGTTCGGCCTGTTTGGGCACGAAATAATACATCATGGCCAGGAAGCCGGCGGTCAGGAAGAAGCCCACCGCATTATGGCCATACCACCATTGCGTCAGCGCATCCTGTACCCCGGCAAAGGCGCTGTAGCTCTTGGACCCCAGCAGGCTGACCGGCATCGACAGATTATTGACGATGTGCAGCATGGCGATGGTGATGATGAAGGCGAGGTAGAACCAGTTGGCCACATAGATATGCGGCTCGGAGCGCTTGAGGATCGTCCCGCCGAACACCAGCAGGTAGCAGACCCACACGACTGTCAGCCACAGATCGACATACCATTCGGGTTCGGCATATTCCTTGCCCTCGGTAATCCCCATCAGATAGCCGGTCGCGGCGAGCACGATGAACAGCTGATAGCCCCAGAAGACGAAGCGGGCCATGGACGGGAACGCCAGCCGCGCGCGGCAAGTGCGCTGCACCACATAGAAGCTCGTCGCGATCAGCGCGTTGCCGCCAAAGGCGAAGATGACCGCCGATGTGTGCAGCGGCCGCATGCGACCGAAGCTGGTATATTCCAGCCCAAGGTTGAGCGCGGGAAAGGCCAGCTGAAACGCGATGACCAGCCCGACGAGAAAACCCGCCAGACCCCAGAACACGGTCGCGATCACGCCCCAGCGGACCGGGTCATCATCATATTTGCCCTGGTCGGCCGGCATTTTCAGCATGCCGCGCGCCAACCCCGCATAATCCGCGCCGCGCATCGTCAGGATCGCCAGCAGCAGTCCGACCGCGCAGACGATCCCCATATGAACGGCAAACCCGCTGTCCACCGCGCCCAGCATTGCCGCGAAGGCCGCCAGCGCGAGCGCGAACCAGCCGCCCGTCCTCATTAACAATCGGTCCATGATATTCCCCGTCAAAGGCTCGGCGGTCCCTCTGTTCGACAGGCCGCCCCCATGCATTGACCTCTGCCAAACCGCCGGGCGCGGGTCTTTACGGGATAGTGCGTAGAGAGGTGCGAGAGGGTCTGGCGCGACGACCGCGACACTTAAAGCCCCTCCCCTTCAGGTTCAAACGAGGCACGTGACTCGTTTGAAGGGTTGGGGTGGGGGCGTGCGGCGAAATACTACGAAGCCCCCCAAACCTTAACCTCAAACGCCTTCCGCCAACGCCTCCAGCGCCGCACCATCGTTCAGCCGCACGCCGCGTCGCCCGACCAGCGCGATGATCCCGCGCCGCTTGAAATCGCTCATCTGGCGCGACACGGTTTCGATGGTCGTGCCCAGGATATCGGCAATCTGCTGGCGCGAGAGCGGCAGTTCGATCGTCCCCGCCTGATCGGCCTGCAACCGCCGCGCCATGTCGAGCAGGAAGGTCGCCACCTTCTCCCGCGCGGTCTTGCGACCGAGCAGCAGCATCCAGGCGCGGGTCCGGTCGAGATCGTCGAGCGTGCGCTGAAGCAGCCGATGCTGAAGGTCGCCATGATCGCGCGCGAAGCCATCGAAGCGCCCACGCGGAAACAGGCACAGCCGCGCATCGGTCAGTGCGGTGACACTATGGGGCGTGCGCGCACCGAACGGGCGGCCGATAAAGTCGGACGCATAGACCACGCCGACGATTTGCTCGCGCCCGTCGCCGGTGGAAGTCGCCAGTTTGAGCGTCCCTTCGATGACATTGGCGACGACCATGCTGTCGTCCCCCTCCCACATCACCGTCTGCCCGGCATGCAATGTCACCCGCCGCCCGATCCGGCTGAGCGCGTCGCGATCCGGCTCCGACAAATCGGCACAAATCGCCCGATCACGCACCCCGCACTGGTCGCAGGACTGGGGTGCGCAGGCGCGCGTCATCAGCGGAAGGGCACCATTTTGCGCCCCGTCAAATTGCATGTCCATGTCCGCTGCATGACGCGACGGTGGACACCGACCTATGCGTAAATATCCCTAGCCACGCCAAGATGCGGAGGGAGCGCGAGACAGACGGTGGGTCTGTTTCCGTCATGCCAGCGAACGCTGGCATCTCACTTCTTTTTCGGGTGAGCCTCTATAAGAAGGGAGATCCCAGATTTTGCTGGGATGACGGGGAGCGGTGGCAGAGGGAAGATCAGGCGGTCAGTTGATATTTGACGCCCATAGCCTGGGCCAGATGGCGCAAGCGGCGTTCCACGGCTTCGCCGAACAGGTCCGCATCGTCCTTTTGCAGCGACAAGGTGAGCAGGTCGCCTTCGCGTGCCAGCCGCGACAGGTTCAATGGCCCTTCAACACCGCCCGACAGGCGCTGTGCGAGGCGGATCGCGAGGCCCCATAGCGCGGCGTGGTGCAGTGCTTCGGGCGAAGCGAGTTGTTCGACGCCGAGCGGGACGGACAGGCCGCCACCGAAATTGCTGTGGAGCGCTTGCGCCAACATCGCGCGTTCGGCTGCAGTGATGCCGACCCAATTGCTGTGCAGCGCAATCTCCACCCCGCGTTCGGCGCGGAAATCGGGGTTGGCGCGCCAGCCGACATCAGCGAGCAGGCAGGCGGCGCGGCGGATGCGGCGCAGATCGGCGCTGTCGTCCAGAAAGAGCGGTGCGATCCAGCGTTCGATGCGGTCGCCGTGGCCGCGAAAGCGCGACTGGGCCTCGCCTTCCGCTTCAGCCGCGACCAGCAGGGGATCATCCTGCCGAATATCGGCGGGCAAGTCCTCGTAGAGCAGCCCTTCGCGCAGGCCATAGGCCGACACGATAAGGCGGCTCGATCGCAATTGTCGCACCACGACCGACAGCAGGGCAGCGGCATTGGGCAGGGTCGGGATGCGCGATCCGCTCATCGCCGGGATGCTCTTGAGCCGCGCGCGGCCCACATGCGAGACGATGCGGGTCAATTGTTCGGCGCGCGCAGCGGTCATCTCATATTGATGGACCACCGGCAGCGGGAAATTGGTCAATTGCATGTCGAACCGCGCGAGCGCGCGCCAAGATCCACCGACCAGATAGAAGGGCAGGTCCGGTTCGGGCTGCCAGCCCGCCTTTTCCATCATCCCTTTAACCCGCCGTTCCAGCGCGCCCGGCCCCTTGGCGCGGATAGCGGGCAGGCGCAGGACGCCCAGCGGCAGCGAGATGGTCTGTTCGACTGCACCATTACGAATCCGCGCCAATTCCAGGCTGCCGCCGCCGAGATCGCCGACGATGCCATCCGCGCCGGGAATGCCCGACAGCACGCCCATGGCCGCGCCGATCGCTTCCTGCGCGCCGGTCAATATCTCGACGGTCAGGCCCATGGCGGCGGCGCGGGCGATGAATTCGTCGCCATTGGTCGCATCGCGCACCGCCGCCGTGGCGACGCAGCGGATATGGGCGACCTTCATATCCTGGCACAGATGGGCGAAGCGGCCGATCGCGCGCAGGCCGCGTTCCATCGGCTCTTCCTCGATCCGGCCGGTCCGGGCGAGCGAGGCGCCCAGTCCCGCCATTACCTTTTCATTGAACAGGATGAAGGGCAGCCGCCGTGGCCCGTCATAGACGACGAGGCGCACGCTGTTGGAACCGATGTCGATGATCGCCGTGCGCGCGGTGGCGGGCTGCGGCGAGGTCGCCATGGTCTGAGCGGCGGCACGGACCCGGCTGAGCATCGAGTTCATGAGGGTCAAACCCGCCCACGCAGGCGCAAGGTCGGCACCGCTTCATTGTCGAGCGCGGCACCCCGGCCCGACAGCGACGGGTTGGTCATGAAATAGCGGTGCAGGTTGAACGGCTTTTCGCCCGCATCGACGCGCGCATAATGGCCGTCGCTGTCGAGTTCCCAGCTTTGTTCAGTGTCGATGAGGTTGGCGACCATCACCTGGTCGAGAATCTGGTCATGGACGGTGGGATTTTCGATCGGGGCCATGAATTCGACGCGCCGGTCGAAGTTGCGCTGCATCCAGTCGGCCGAGCTGATATAGACTTTCGCGCCATTATTGGGGAGCGCCTTGCCATTGCCGAACACGGCGATGCGGCTATGTTCGAGGAATCGGCCGACGACCGATTTCACCCGGATATTTTCCGACATGCCCGGCACACCGGGACGCAGGCAGCATATGCCGCGCACGATCAGGTCGATCTGCACGCCCGCATTGCTGGCAGCATAGAGTTTTTCAATGATCGCCGGATCGACCAGGCTGTTCATCTTCGCCCAGATAGTGCCCGGCCGGCCGGCACGGCAATGGTCGATCTCGTCATCGATCAGCTGGCACAAGCGATCGCGCAGGTCGCGTGGCGACATGACCAGCTTTTCCAGCCGCTTGGGTTCGACATAGCCTGTGATATAATTGAACAGCGCAGCGGCATCGCGGCTATAGGCCGGATCGGCGGTGAAGAAGCTCAAATCAGTGTAGATGCGCGCGGTGATCGGGTGATAATTGCCGGTGCCGAAATGGCAGTAGCTGCGAAACTGCTCGCCCTCGCGCCGGATCACCATCGAAATCTTGGCGTGGGTCTTCCAGTCGATGAAGCCATAGACGACCTGCACCCCGGCGCGTTCCAGCGCATCGGCCCACAGAATATTCTGTTCCTCATCGAAACGGGCTTTCAGCTCCACCACGGCGGTCACTGACTTGCCCGCCTCCGCCGCGTCGATCAGCGCGCGGATGATCGCCGACTGTTTGCCTGCGCGATAGAGCGTCTGCTTGATCGCTACCACATCGGGGTCGATCGCCGCTTGTTTCAGGAAGGAGACGACGACGTCGAACGCCTCATAGGGGTGGTGGACGACAATGTCCTTGGCGCGGATCGCGGCGAAGCAATCGCCGCCATATTCGCGGATGCGTTCGGGGAAGCGCGGCGCATAGGGTTCGAATTTGAGGTCGGGCCGATCCTCGTCCACAATGCCGGACAGGTCGCCAATGCCGACAAACCCCTCGACCTCGGCGATGATCGCCTCATGCCCCTGGATCATGTCCTGCAGCATTTCCTCGACCGGTTCGGGGATGCGCTCCTCTATCTCCATGCGGATCACGCGGCCACGGCGGCGGCGCTTGATCGCGCTGCGGAAGTGGCGGACCAGATCTTCGGCCTCTTCCTCGATTTCGATGTCGCTGTCGCGGATGATGCGGAACACGCCGCTGTTGCGGACCTGATAGCCGGGGAAGAGATCGCCCGAAAAGCGCCGCACTACGGCTTCCAGCGCGATATAGCGGGCCGTTGGCCCCGGCACGCGCACGAAGCGGTCAAGCGTCGCGGGGATCATCACCAATTCGCGGATCGGCTGCTTGTCCGACAGGCGTTGCAGGTCGAAGACGATCGACAGCCCCTGATTGGGGATGAAGGGGAAGGGATGCGCCGGATCAAGCGCCTGGGGCGTCAGGATCGGGAAGATTTGGGTGAGGAAATGATCGCGCAGCCAGGCTTCGCATAAGGGGTCCATGGGGCTGGACGGGCCGATGACTTCGATGCCGACCTGCCCCAGTTCGCCATGCAATATGCCCCAGACCTTTTGCTGCGCCGCCATCAATCGCGCGGTTTCGGCGGCGATCGCGGCGAGTTGCTGCCCTGCGGTCAACCCGTCGACCGAGCGCAGATCGACATCCTGCAACTGCTGCCCCTTGAGGCCCGCGACACGGACGGAGAAAAATTCGTCCAGGTTGGCGCCGGAGATGGACAGGAAGCGCAGCCGTTCCAGCAAGGGATGGGCGCGGTTCATCGCTTCCTCCAGCACCCGCTGGTTGAAGGCGAGCCAGGACAGTTCGCGGTTGAAATAGCGTTCGCTGTGCAGCGACAGGCTGGGTGTGGGATCGGCTTCGGCCACGGATTACTCGCGGTTGGCGGTGGAAGGATCGGGCGGCACTATTGGCAGAAATCCGGCAGCTTGCAGAGCCTCTTTCGCCAGTGCGGTGGAAATCTTACGACCAGATGACAGCGCCGCCGCGTCGAGCAGACGGGTGACGGCGTCGATCGCGCCATAGCTACGCTCTATCCGGCGCAATAGCCAGTCCGGCAGATCGGCGGCATAGCCCGCCCCGGCGTGGTCGAAGGCGCGGGCGATCAGCGCGCGGGCGAGCGCTTCGTCGGGTTCGGTGATGGCGACATGGGGCACCGCCGCCAGCCGGGAGCGCAGGTCGGGCAAGGCGACGGTCCAGCTTGCGGGCGGGGTCCGCCCCACCATCAGCAGCGGTCGTCGGTCGGTCTGCGCCGCGTTCCAGGCGTGGAACAGGGTGTGTTCGTCCTGCCCCTGCGCATCGTCGATCATCGTGCCGCCGCTCATGCGGACAAAATGGCGGGCGAGCGTCGATCGACCCGATCGCGGCGGGCCGGTCAGGACGCTGACCGACAGCGGCCAGTCGCGCCAGCGTTCCAGATGGGTGACGGCCTGGGCATTGGCCTCGCTGACCAGGAAATCCCCGTCGCGCGCATCGCCATGCCAGTCGAAGGGCAGGCTGATCTGGCTCATTGCGCGGCGGGGGCGGGTCCGGCGGGCGCGGCGCGACGGCTGATCCGCAACGTGGTGCCGGACGCCGCAACGGTATAGCCGCGCGCTTGAAGCCCGGCGCGCAACATCTCGACCGTGCCCTCGAAACTGACCTGCATCACTGACGTGCCGCCCAGCGCCAGGCTGCTGGTGGTGGCTGAGCGGACGCCCGGCACCGCGCGGACCGCCGCTTCGCCTTGCATCACCGATCCGACATCGGGCGTGTCGAACTGGATCGCGAAGCTGGTGCCGGTGGCAGCGGCAGTAGGCAGTTCGGTCGTTTCGACGATGGACTCGGTGATATTCTCCAGTTCCAGCGTAGCCGGATCGACCGGTTCCTCGATGATCAGCGAGGGGTCGGGGCGCAGGCGGCCGTCGTTGAGCGCGCGGATATAGAGTTCATCGAGCCGCCGGGCGCCTTCGTCCAGCATCTTGGGCAAGCCGCTATCGTTGGAAGCGCGCAGCGTGATGCTGCCGATCAGGCTGTTGTCGGGACCATAGCGGGCGGTGAAGGTGCCGGTCACGGGGCCACCGGGATAGGCGCGGTCGAGCCGGGCGATCGGGATCACCACATCGGCCGCGCCATATTGGTCGAGCAGCACGCGCCACCATAGCCGCCCGCGCCGTCCGGTCTGTCCGGCGTTCAGCAGGATCGGGTCGGCGATCGACCCGGCGACGCGGACATAATCGATCGCGCTGTCGCCGGTGCGATAGCGGGCCCAGGCCTTCTGCCATTCATTGGTGCGTTCGTAGGAGACCGCAGAGCCGCCATCCCACAACACCGGAATGACGAGCAGAGGCGGCGAGCGCATCGCATTGCCCGACACGCCGAGCAACTGGCCGGTGCGGGCGCGGTCGAACAGGATGCTGAGCGTCGCGACATAGCGCGTCGGCCCGGCCTGTTCATAATCAATCTCGATGCCCGACACCATCGCCTCGATCTGCGAATCGGACAGGGCTGGCTCGCCTGCGCCGCTATGCGTGCGGCTCCACAGCATCCGCCACGCCTGCCGCTGGGCCATGCGCCAGCCGGCATAGCGGGCGGTATCGGCATCCTTGGCGACCACATCGACCTTGACCCCGCGCACTTCGAAATCGCCGCCGCTGGCGATCGGCGGCACGCCGCGCTCCCCCTCCATCTGCGCGAACAGCGCGGCGGCCGCGAGGCCGAGCGCGATGGCGAACAGGATCTGCGCCGGGCGCGACAGGGTACGCAGTACAGCGCCGGGCGACAGAGAAAGGCGGGATAAGGTCTGGGCAAGGCTCACGCGCGCCCTTTTGGCGGGATTTGCCCTATATGCCAAGCGCCAACGCATGCATCCTTCCGTTTTCGCATCGATTGCTCTAGGCGCGTCTCCCATGACCGATACCGAATCCTACAGCTACGCCAAGGCTGGCGTCGACATCGCCGCCGGCAATGCGCTGGTGCGCGCCATCGCTCCTTTGGCCAAGGCCACCCGCCGTCCCGGTGCGGACGCCGAACTGGGCGGCTTTGGCGGCTTTTTCGACCTCAAGGCGGCGGGCTTTACCGATCCACTGCTGGTCGCGGCCAATGATGGCGTGGGCACGAAGCTCAAGCTCGCGATCGACCATGGCCGCCATGACGGCGTGGGCATCGACTTGGTTGCCATGTGCGCCAACGACCTGATCGTGCAGGGCGCCGAACCGCTATTCTTCCTCGATTATTATGCCACCGGCAAGCTGGAGAGCGGCGTGGCCGAGCGCGTCATCGCCGGGATCGCCGAGGGCTGCCGGATCGCGGGCTGCGCGCTGATCGGTGGCGAAACCGCCGAAATGCCGGGCATGTATGCGCCGGGCGACTATGATCTGGCGGGCTTTTGCGTCGGCGCGGTCGAGCGGACCAAGGTGCTGACCGGCAACCGGGTGAAGGCGGGCGACGTGCTGCTGGGCATCGCTTCCTCCGGGGTTCATTCCAACGGCTTCTCGCTGGTGCGCCGCCTGGCCGCCGACAAGGGGTGGAAGCTCGATCGCCCTGCGATCTTCGACAATGAAGTGCTGCTGATCGACGCGCTGATGGCGCCGACGCGCATTTATGTGAAGAGCCTGCTGCCGCTGGTGCGCGCGGGCATGGTCAATGCGCTGGCGCATATCACCGGCGGCGGCTTGCTGGAAAACATCCCCCGCGTGCTGCCCGACGGGTGCCATGCGATGGTCGATGCCGACACCTGGGAACAGCCGCGGCTGATGGCGTTCCTGCAGGCGCAGGGGCATATCGACCCCGCCGAAATGGCGCGCACCTTCAACTGCGGCATCGGCATGGTGCTGGCCGTGGACGAAGCGCATGTCGCGGGCGTCACCACGTCGCTGGCGGCGGCGGGCGAGAGCGTCCACCGCATCGGCGTGGTGCAGGCGGGCGACAAGGGCTGCACCGTGCGCGGATCGACCGAGACATGGAGCGCAAAGGCGGATTGGTCGGCGACGCATTTGGGTTAGTAACGCACCGTTCGCCCTGAGCTTGTCGAAGGGCCGTTCTTTTTGAAGTAAAGAGCAGGGCTTCGACAGGCTCAGCCCGAACGGAGGTTGTGAAAATGCACAAAGCCAAAGTCGGCGTCCTGATTTCCGGTCGCGGGTCCAATATGGCGGCGCTGCTCTACGCGGCGAAGGCCGACGACTGCCCCTATGAAATCGTGCTGGTCGCCGCCAATGATCCGGATGCGCCGGGGCTGAAGCTCGCCGCCGCTGAAGGGATCGCGACCTTTGGCCAGAGCCACAAGGGCTTGAAGCGCGCCGATTTCGACCAGATCATCGATGCGCAGTTGCGCGCGGCGGGTGCCCAATTTGTCGCGCTGGCGGGCTATATGCGGCTGCTGTCGCCCGAATTCGTCGCGGGATGGGAAGAGCGGATGCTCAACATCCACCCCAGTCTGCTGCCCAAATATAAGGGGCTGGACACGCATCAACGCGCGATCGACGCGGGCGACAGCCATACGGGCTGTTCGGTGCATATCGTGACGGCCGCGCTGGATGACGGGCCGGTGCTCGGCCAGACGCCGGTCGCGATCCTGCCCGATGACGATGCCGATACGCTGGCCGCCCGCACACTGATCGCGGAGCATCAGCTCTACAGCCGCACCCTCGCTGCGTTCGTCAGCCGCGAGCGCCACCCGGACTGGCTGCTCAACAAGGTGCGCGAAACTGCGCTGGCCTTGCCGCAGGCGGACGAGATCCTCTCCCACGGCATGCCCTGCTTCGGCATCGTCAAAGGCAAGAAGTTCGCCTATTTCACCCGCGACCATCATGGCGACGGCATCCTCGCCCTGCTGGTCAAGACCACCGCGCCCGAAGAACAGGCGAGCCTGATCGAAGCCGACCCGGAACGCTATTATCGCCCGGCCTATTTCGGCACCGACTGGGTCGGCATCCGCCTGGACCTGGGTGATACCGACTGGGAGCATATCGCAGAACGGCTGCGCGCGAGCTGGCGGCAGGTTGCGCCCAAGAAGCTGCTGGGGCTGATGGATATTGCGGCGGAATTTTAGTGGGTTTGCTTTTTGGGGCGGGCTGGGCAGCGAGACTTGGGGTTGCGCAGCAGTCCTTTGGTCGCAGCGGTGTGGGTAAACGCACCCTCGCGCAAGCCCACCCCCTAACCCCCTCCCGCCGGCGGGAGGGGGGACAAAGTCTGCTTCGGTCGCTACGGAACGGGATACTGCCAACATTGGGTAACTTCACCCGTCATGCCAGCGCAGGCTCGCGCAAGCGCGCTGTATGAGCGTCGCCCCCCTTATCCAACTGCGCCTAGGTGCCTTCGGCACTAAGGCTGCGTATCCTTCTCCCCGACGGGGAGAAGGCGCATTGCAGGTGCCCTATCCCGCCGGTGCCCCTTCGACGGCGTGGAAGGCGATGCGCAACGCTTCGGCCAGGCTTCGGACTTCCAGTTTCTGCATCAGGTTGGCGCGGTGGATTTCGACGGTGCGGGGGCTGATGCCCAGGTCATAGGCGATGGTCTTGTTGGGCAGGCCTTCGACCAGCCCGTCCAGCACTTCGCGTTCGCGGTCGGTCAGGATGTTGAGCCGGGCCTGCGCTTCCTGCGCCCGTGCGCCGACCCCGCGTGTGGCGATCGATTGTTTGCGGGCCGATTCGATGCAGGCGAGCAGGGTCGCCTTTTCGAAGGGCTTTTCGATGAAATCGCTCGCCCCCGCCTTCATCGCCGCGACGGCCATGTCGATGTCACCATGGCCGGTCATGATGATGACCGGCAGCATGATGCCGCGCGCACGCAGTTCGCGCTGCACCTCCAGCCCGTCCATGTCGGGCATCCGCACGTCAAGCAGGACGCAACCCGGTTCCAGCGCGGCAGCGGCCTTCAGGAAGGGCAGTCCGCCTTCGAAGACCTGCACGGCAAAGCCGCTGGTCTTGAGCAGGAAGGAGAGTGAGCGGCGGATCGCATCGTCATCATCCACGACATAGAGGGGATAGGGTTCGCTCATGATAAGTCGTCCGCCCGGTCCAAAGTGAAATGAAAGGCGGTGCCGCCCCATTGCGAGGGCGTAGCCCAGATGCGCCCGCCATGGCCTTCGACGATCGTCTGGCTGATCGACAGGCCGACCCCCATACCATTGGCCTTGGTGGTGGTGAAGGGGGTGAAGAGCGTGCGCGACATGCCGGGGTCAAGGCCGGGGCCGCTGTCGGCGACGACCACCTCCACCTTGCCATCGTCGGCGGGCGCGGCGGTGAGGCGCAGGATGCGGGCCGGGCTATCCTGCATCGCGTCCACCGCATTGCGAACGAGGTTGATGATCACCTGCTGCAACTGCACGCGATTGGCCAGCACCAGATCGACATGGCGATCGACCTGCACGTCCATGTCGATGCCCCGGCTGTCGGTGCCGATGAAGGCCAGCGCTGCGCCTTCGGCCAGCAGGCTGCGCAGCGGTTCGGGCTGGCGCATCGTTTCGCCGCGCTTGATGAATTCGCGCAGCGAGCGGATGATCTCACCCGCGCGCAGCGCCTGGCGCGCGCTTTCGTCCATCGCTTCGCCCAGCATGGCGCGGTCGAGATCGCCGGGGGCGGCGAGCAGGTCGCGGCCTGCCTCCATATAATTGGCGATCGCGGTCAGGGGCTGGTTGAGTTCATGCGCCAGCGCGGAGGCAAGCGTGCCCATCGCCGTCACCCGACCGGCATGGGCAAGTTCGGCCTGCAAATCGGCGACGCGCCGTTCGGCCTGTTGCCGTTCGGTCAGGTCGCGGATGAAGCCGGTGAAGAGGCGCTGGCCCTGATCATTCACTTCCCCCACCGACAATTCGATGGGAAAGGTCGACCCGTCGCGCCGCCGCGCGGCGGTCAGGCGGCCGATGCCGATGATCCGCCTTTCGCCCGTGTCGATATAATGGCCGATATAGCCGTCATGCCGCTCGCGATCGGGCGAGGGCATCAGCATCGAGATATTCTCGCCCAGCACGTCGGCTTCGCTATATTGGAACATGCGTTGCGCCGCGGCGCTGAACGACACGATGCGCCCGCGCATGTCGATGACGATCAGCGCATCGGGAATGGTCGCCAGGATCGAGCCGAGCAAAGCCTGTTCCAGACTGTGCGCGTCGGTCAGCGCATCGCTTTCATCATCCGCTACAGCCATGCGCCGACCATGACCCCCTTTCAGTGCGCCAGCAAGAGGGGCACGCGGGTATCGCGCAGCATGGCACGGGTCACGCCGCCGAACACCAGTTCGCGCCAGCGGCTATGGCCAAACGCGCCCATGACCACCCAGTCCGCCGCCAGCGTGCCGATCGCCTCTCGCAGCGCCACGTCCACCGCCCGGCCCTTGCGCGGCCAGCTATGCAGTTGCGCCTTGATGCCGTGGCGGGCGAGATATTCGGGCGCGGCGGTCGAGGGGAATTCGGCCTTGTCGGCTTCCTCGACGGACACGATCTCCACCGCCTGCGCCAGCCGCAGCAAGGGCACGGCGGCTCGCAGAGCGGCGCAGGATTCGGGCGACCCGTCCCAGGCGACCAGCGCGGTGCCGGTGACGGCAAAACCCTTGCACGCCTGCGGCACGGCCAGCACTGGTGTCCGTCCGCCCAGCGCCAAGTCGGCGACGATCGGCAAGGGATCGGACAGATGGACCCGCCCGCCTTCGGGCAGGGTCGCGACGATCGCGTCGCTCAGCCGCGCGGCGGAGAGCAGGCCTGCGACGCTGTCGCCGTCGATCTGACGCCAGTCCCAGACGATATCTTCCTGCGTCAGCCGCGCCTCCATCTTGGTGCGATAGGCTTCGTCAATCTCATGCAGTTCAGCCGCGATCGAAGGGGCATAGCCCGCGCCGCCATAGACATCGGCCGCGACCAAATCGGGCAGCGGGGTCACCTGGACGCAATGGACATGGGCATCGCAGGCGCGGGCGAGGTCGCAGGCGGCCTGCAATCGGCTGTCCGCGCCGACATCATCATGAATATGCAGCAGGATCGATTTCATCGCACGTCTCCCGGCAGGGTTTATCGCCCCTTGATGGCTAGGCGTCCCCCGGCGCGCGCACCATCAGGGATAGTCCTTATAGAATTTTCTGCGCCTAAATCCGATTCATTCCGGCATGACGTGGACCACGATACGCCTGGAGCTGGCCAGCTCTCCTGCTTTTCCCAAGGGGTCGGTGGCGCGCAGCTATGTGCTGCGGTTGCCGTTGGGAGAGGATGGCGTGATCGACGAGCCAGCCTATCGCGCCCATCCCGAACTGGCGACGGTGCGGCGTTTCTGGCCCAACGAACCCGACCGGCACGGCAGCCTGTTGCGCACGGCCGAAGGCTGGGCGCTGGCCTATGCGCCGGGCAAGGAAGATGACGAACGGCTGTTCCGGCTGGATGCGCAAGCGATCCGGGCGGGCAATATGATCACCCTGATCGAACCCGATGGCGCTGCCCTGCCCTTCCTGGTGAAAGCGTTGGCGGCGGCCTGAATGCAAAAGGATATTGTTGATGATCGCGCTTGAAACCCGGTACGGCTTCCCCTTCACGGTGCGCCCGGCCACCCATGACGACGAGGTGGCGCTGGCCGCCTTCTTCGATGAAGTGTCCGACGAGGACCGGCGTTTCCGCTTCCTGAGCGCGGTGCGTCATGTCAGCCCGGCACAGTTGCATGACATTACGGCGTTCGAGCATCACCGGCATGAAACAGTGTTGGCATTCGAGCCGGGCGGCGCGACGATCATCGCGGCGGCGACGCTGGCGGCGGACAAGGCGGGTGACATTGGCGAGGTCGCCATTTCGATCCTGCCCGAACTCAAGGGCAAGGGGATTGGCTGGACCCTGCTCGACCATATGGCGCAGGAAGCGCGGCATTGGGGCATCAAGAAGCTCCAGTCGATCGAGAGCCGCGACAATCATGCCGCCATCTCGCTGGAACGGGAAATGGGCTTTACTGCCCGCGCCGTCGAGGGCGACCCGGCACTGATGCTGCTGGAGCGGCAATTTTGATCCTGCGGATGGACGTAGCAATTTTTTTACCCTTGCCCGGATAATGTTGCGTCCATGCAATTTGCTGTATCCTTGTTTGCCGGTGCTGTTGTCCTTGGCCTAGCCGGTGGCGTTGTCTTGCGGGAAACGACGCCGGTTGAGCAGGCAGCGCCGCAAAAATCGGATTGGAAACCCCGCAACAGCATAGAGCGCGAAGCAGGAATGAGCGCGGAGGAACTCGACAGTCAGCAACCGGACTCCGTTGCGTTCCATGCCGCGCGGCCATCGAACCGTGGCGCTATTGCCTCCGCCGCTTCAAGTACGGCTTACGGGGGCAGCTATCGCAATTGCCGTGAAGCCAGGGCGGCGGGTGCGACGCCACTCTATCGGGGGCAGCCCGGATATGGCGCCCATATGGACGGGGACAATGACGGCATAGCCTGCGAACCCTTCAGATAGTCAGCTACAGACGTTCGAAGGATCAGCCCGCTTCCAGCGCTGCGCCCGCTTCCATCCACACTTCCTCGGCGGCGGCGAGTTTCTTTTCGATCGCGGCGCGCTGGACCATCAGGTCGCTGGTCTTGACCGTTGCCTTGGCGGGGTTGGCGAGGGCTGCATCGATGCGGGTGCGTTCGGCGGCGAGTGCGGTCATTTCGCGTTCGGCCTTGTTGACCGCGTTCTTGAGCAGCTTCTGCTTTTCGCGCCATTCGGCGGCGGCTTTCTTGTCGGCCTTGCGATCGACCTTGGGCGCGTCGCCGCTGCTGCTGTTGCCGTCGGCCTTGCGCAGGATGATGTCGGTATAATCGTCAAGGCTGCCGTCGAACGGCTGGGCCGTGCCATTGTCGACCAGCACCAGCCGGTCGGCGACCAGTTCGATCATGTGGCGGTCATGGCTGACGATCACCACGGCGCCCGAATAGTCGTTCAAGGCCTGGACCAGGGCTTCGCGGCTGTCGACGTCGAGATGGTTGGTCGGTTCGTCGAGGATCAGCATGTGCGGGGCGTCGCGGGTGATGAGGGCCAGCGCCAGGCGGGCGCGTTCGCCGCCCGACATGGAGCCGACCTTCTGCACCGCGCGCTCGCCGGAAAAGCCGAAGCGGCCGAGTTGGGCGCGCACCGCGCCGGGGGTCGCGCCTTTCATGACGCGGGTCATATGTTCGAGCGGGGTGTCGGTGACGTCCAGTTCCTCCACCTGATATTGGGTGAAATAGCCGACATTCATCTTGGGGCTGCTGGCCATTTCGCCTTCCATCGGCGCGAGTTGCGCGGCGATGAGGCGGGCCAGCGTCGTCTTGCCATTGCCGTTGCGGCCCAGCAGCGCGATCCGGTCATCCGGGTCGATGCGCATGTTGATGCGCTTCAAGATCGGCGTGTCGCCATAGCCGACCGAGGCCATGTCCATGGTGATGAGCGGCGGGCGCAGTTCGGCGGGGCTGGGGAAACCGAAATGCAGCGTCGGATCTTCGATGGCGGCGGCGATCGGCTGCATCCGGGCCAGCGCCTTGGCACGGGACTGGGCCTGTTTCGCGGTCGAGGCACGGGCGGAGTTGCGGGCGACATATTCCTGCAATTTCTCGCGCTCGGCCTGCTGCTTGGTGCGGGCCGATTCGAGCTGGGCCAGGCGTTCGGCGCGCTGCCGTTCGAAGGCATCATAACCGCCGGGATAGAGGGTGACCTTCCCGCCTTCGAGATGCAGGATATAGTCGACCACATTGTTGAGCAGGTCGCGCTCATGGCTGATGACGACCACGGTGCCGCGATAGGCTTTGAGGAAATTTTCGAGCCAGAGCGTGGCTTCGAGATCGAGATGGTTCGAGGGCTCGTCAAGCAGCAGCAGGTCGGGGTTGGAAAAGAGCAAGGAGGCGAGCGCCACGCGCATCTTCCAGCCGCCCGAATAGCTGTCCAGCGGACGGCCCTGCATTTCCTCGTCAAAGCCGAGGCCAACGAGGATGCGGGCGGCGCGTGCCGGGGCGGTATAGGCGTCGATCGTCGTCAGCCGCTCATAGATATGGCCGAGGCGATCGGGGTCTTGGGTATGTTCGGCCTCCTCCATCAGCGCGGCGCGTTCCTTGTCCGCCTCCAGCACGGTTTCGAACGGGGTCGCGGTGCCCGACGGGGCTTCCTGCGCGATATATCCAAGGCGCGTGTCGCGCGGCATGTCGCAACTGCCCTCGTCCGGGTCGAGCTGGCCGATCATCACCTTCATCAGCGTGGACTTGCCAGCGCCATTGCGGCCGATCAGCCCGACGCGCGACCGGGGCGGCAGCGCGGCGGCGGCACGGTCAAGGATGATGCGGCCGCCCAGGCGCACGGTGATGGCATTCAGATTAAGCATGGCGCGCCCCTAGCATGGGCGTGCGGTGCAGCAAAGGCAGGAAGCGGCGTTTTGCAAGGGCTCGGCCGGTTGCGAAGTATACAGTGTCGTGGCCGACGCAAAAGCGTGGGGACAGACGGGTGGCGCGGATTTCGCAATAGGAGAATTTTTGCGAAGTGGGTGGGTGTGCGGAGAGGGAGCCGCAGGGAGAGGGAAGTTGACGGGGAGAAAGAGCGCGGGGGGAGTGTGGCATAAGGTGGGGGATGTAGGACAGGGGAATAAGCCGACCGGCGAATGTGCGGTTTGGAGCAACGGGTTTAGGTTGGCTGCCATGCCACGATGCCAACCGCAGCCGACCACTGGCCGAGATGGTTTAACCGATCGACGCTCAATTCACAGTGTCTGCTTCTTCAATTACGCACTGATCACGCCCCCGGTGTTTTGCCTTGTACAGCGCTGCATCGGCGGCTGCATATAATTGCGCGAACGACAATCTGCCGTGCGCATTAGCGATACCGATGCTGACAGTCATTTGTCCAGCGGCCCCATCTGCGAATATTCGTTTCGTCTTGCCGATGCCAGACCGAAGTCTTTCAGCCACGATGATTGCTTCTTCTGGACCGCTGGTCTCGATCAGCGCCATGAACTCCTCGCCGCCGATCCGGCCAAACAAATCATTATCTCGCAAAAGCGACCGCGCGTCTTGGGCTATCTCGGTCAAGATTCGATCACCAACGAGATGGCCATAGGTGTCGTTCACGCGCTTGAAGTGATCAATATCGATTACCAGCATGTACAGTCGGCGCGGGTTCCGCAGCGCCAACTTTTCTTCCACATCATATAATATCCGTCGGCGGTTCGGGGCGCCGGTGAGAGTATCGCAGTCGGCCAATCGGCTGAGTTCAACGTTGGCGCGATGCAACTCGTCCGTCCGTTGTGCGACCTGCTGCTCCAGGTTGAGATGGGCGCGCGTGAGTTTTTCCGCCATGTCGTCGAAGTCGTGGCCAAGTTGTTCCACTTCGTCGAGCTCTGGCCTCGCGCTTGCGGGAAAATCGACGTCGGACTGGAAGCGTCGGGTCAATATTCTTGTCCGTTCGGTCAGACGCGCAAGCGGCCTTCCGACATAGCGTCGAATCAGCAGGCTGATAGCGATGCCCTGGAGCAAAAGGCAAAGAAACGCCGTTATGGCTACGCGCGCAACGGCACGCAGTGCGCCTGCTTGTATCACGTCCTCATTTTGGATGGTGAGCACATACCAACCGGGCGTTTTGATCGTGCGCATCGATACATGCGCGGCCAACCTTGGCGCATGGCCCAAAAACGTCTTGCCGGCATTACTGCGAATGAACTGCCACAGGGCTTGAAGCTGCGGATCGCGCGTCTGTTTAAGGTCCAACAATTGTTCCGACCCCGCTTCGCTCTGAAGCGTGTAGCGTGGATGCCGGATGAGCATTCCTTCGGCCGATACGAGTACGGTATCCGTTGCACGAAACCCATTCAACTCATCGGCCGACAGCAAATCATTGAGCAGAAGGCTCGTGCCCCAGGTACCAATGTGTCGCCCGTTCCAATCGACAGGGGTCATGCAGCCCGTCGTCCAAGTTCGACCGGATGTATCGTATAGGATATGCACGAGAGGCGTACATCGTGTCCGTCGCGATGGATTCAACGCAGCCGTGCTGATCTTTGCGAACGTTTCCTGTTGGAAATCAAGGTTGCCGGGAGCTTTCTTCCGGTAGAAGCCGAGCTTGTCCTCACGATCCGGTGCGAACATGATGAGCGAATTGTCCGGAGTGAAGAAGTAGAGACTTTTTAGGTCAGGGCGAATGCCTTCTCCGACTGCGTGCGCCACCCGTGTGGCACGGAGAATGAGCGCTCGCTGGTTCGCATCCGGTTCCATCCCGATATAGGCGCCCACACCACGCACATAACCGAATGGTGTCCGGCCACCGTCGAATAGCAGGTCCGAACTTCGCCGTCCCCCGCGACGATCACGCGGAAAAAGCGTGTCGAGGTTACGCGCGTCATCGGGGCTTGGACCTTCAGCAAGTTCTGCCAACAATAGCTGTTTGGCATGTTCATGCGCTGCGCTGAGCCGTGTGAACCGCCCCTCCTGAAGTTCCGCTACTTGCCTGTTCTGGCCATCGAGCCGGATCAGCGCCTCGTCCAGGGCTTGGCGCTTTATATCGAAATATGCAGCCATGCCCGAAACTAAAAACAATAATCCGATCACGAGCGAAAGCGTGACAGCTGCCCTTGTAGGGACAGACATTTTACCGGCAGCAAGCATCTTCATGACGCTCTTTTTTGCCATGCCCAGGTAAACAACGCATAAACTATGTCGGGCGATCGCGGGGCGGGATCGGTGATAGACGATCGGAGAGATGTTCGGTCATAAGAACCGCGCAATAGTGCCATAATGGCGGAAATTGGCGCTGTCCCGCCTCCCCCTCACGCACTCGCGAAAAACTTCGTCCCCACGACGCCCACGACGATCAGCGCCATGAAGCCCATCTGCACGCCGTTCACGCGGTCGCCGAAGAAGAGGATGCCGCCGATGATGACGCCAACGGCACCGAGGCCGGTCCAGACGGCATAGGCGGTGCCGGCGGGGATGCCGCGCATGGCGAGGGCGAGGAGGCCCATGTTGAGGAAGCTGAGTGCGATCGGGACGATCGATGCCTGCCAGGTGGCGACCCCTGCGGCCCATTTGAGGCTCAAGGCCCAGCAGATTTCAGTAAATACGGCAATGCCGAGGATAAGCCACGTCGTGGGCGCTTCCCTTTCGTCTCTCAGCGGGCTCGGTGGGAGGGCGCGCCAGCCGGAAACCCGGAAGAGGCCGCGCGCCGCGGCGCAACGCGCAAGGGTGGTGGACAGGGTTGGGTTCGAACCAACGTAGGGCGTAGCCCGGCAGATTTACAGTCTGCTGCCTTTAACCACTCGGCCACCTGTCCAGTACCCTGTGCGATGACAGAAAACTGCCTTTCATCGCGCTGGAGGCGGCTCAATGGCGAAACGAGGCTTGCCTGTCAATGGGTGGATGTGAAATGAGCGCAATCATGAAAAGAGGTCATCGCTCCGCCAAGCCCAAGGGCGCCTTCCCGCGCTTCTATGGGCGTCATGCCGTTATCGCGGCTCTCGCCAACCCCAATCGCATCGTGCGCAAGATATGGGGCACGCGCGAAGCGCTGGCCCCGCTCGACCTGCCCCCGGTGCTGCCGATCGTCTATGCCGACGTCGCCGACATGGGCCGGATGGTCCCGTCGGATGCGCCGCATCAGGGCATCGTCGCCGAAGTCGAACCGCTGGACGATGTCTGGCTGGACGAAGTGCTGGAACAGGGCCGCGACGACAAGCGCCCGATCCTGGTGCTAGACCAGGTGACGGACCCGCATAATGTCGGCGCGATCCTGCGGTCGGCCGCGGCGTTCGACGCGCTGTGCATCGTCACGCAGGACCGGCATGCGCCGCCCGAATCGGGTGTGCTGGCGCGCGCGGCGTCGGGCGCGCTGGAAATCATGCCGTGGGTGCGGGTGGTGAACCTGGCCCGTGCGCTCGATGAGATTGCCGAGGCAGGCTATTGGCGCATCGGCCTGGATGGCGATGCGGACACGGTGCTGGGCGACGCGATCGGCGAATCGCGCGTGGCGCTAGTGCTGGGGGCCGAGGGCGAAGGCTTGCGGCACAACAGCATGGCGCATTGCGACATATTGGCGAAGCTGCCGATCAGCCCGCGGATGGAGAGTTTGAACGTCTCCAATGCAGCGGCGATTGCGCTCTATGCGGCGGCGAGTCGGTAACAAAAGGGAAAGGGTGTCGCCCACTTGATAGGGTGACACCCTCCGTCTCCCCTTTCAGGGGAGGATTTTTTTGGGGTCAGTCTTCGGGGGCGATGGTGACGCGCAGACCGTCGAGCGCGTCGCTCAGCACGACCTGGCATGACAGGCGGCTGGTGTCGTTGCGGTGGTCGGAACTGTCGAGCAGGTCGTTTTCATCCTCGGTCATCGCGGGCAGGACGTCCGCGAAGTCGGGATCGACATAGACATGGCAAGTGGCGCAGGAGCAGCAACCGCCGCACAGGGCCAGCAACTCGTCAAAGCCGTTGTCGCGGATGACTTCCATCACCGACAGGCCATTGTCGCCTTCGACAGCCTGTTCTTCGCCCGCACGGTTGACCACGATCAGTTTCGGCATCTATCCAGTCCCCTAGGAAATTATCTCCGCTGCTCTGACGGAGGGACGGCCGGAAATCAAGCGCTGCTGAGGGAAACATCATGGTGACGACGGCGCAACAGCTGCGCGACAGCCTAGACGCGATCGCCGCCATCGAGCCGGGTTTCGCCGCCGCGCTGGCGCGGGCGGGCTATCCTGAGCCGCGGGTGCGCGAGCCGGGCTATGAGACATTGCTGCGCACGATCGTCGGGCAGCAGGTCAGCGTGGCGTCAGCGGGTGCGGTGTGGCGCAAGCTGGAGGCGGAACTGGGCGAAGGCTGTGCGCCGGACGTGCTGCTGGCGCGCGACTATGATGCGTTGCGCGTGTGCGGACTGTCGCGGCAGAAGCAGGGCTATGCCCGCAGCCTGGCCGAAATGGTGGTTTCGGGCGCGCTGGACCTCCACGCCCTGCCCGCCGATGACGAGGACGCGATTGCACAACTGGTGCGGATCAAGGGGATTGGGCGCTGGTCGGCGGAAATCTATCTGTTGTTTGCCGAGGGGCGGCCCGATATCTGGCCGGCGGGCGACCTGGCCGTGCAGATCGAGACCGGGCGGATATTGGGATTGCCCGAACGGCCGAGCGAGAAAGCGACCCGCGCTTTGGCCGACGCCTGGCGACCGCATCGCGGCGCGGCGGCGATCATGGCCTGGCACCATTATAATAACGGTATTGATATGCTAAAAACTTGATATAATTGAATTTTATATCAGGCGACCAGTCGTTCATTGTCTTCGTTCTGCACCGCAGCCCGGTTCCGCTGCGCTGCTAGTCGATCAAGCCAGACCTCGCATTGGTCGATATGCGCGACAGGATCATGCAATGGAATATGATCGATACCACCAGCGGCATTGGGCTTAGGCTTACCCCGGAACATGACTTCGACAATGCCGGAGATTGCCTTAGCATCAACCGGCACGCGCCAATTCTCAGGCCCGAAGAAAACATCATGGGCTTGATCATGGGCAGCGACGAAAGCCTGCACATTATGGTGCATCAGCAAATAGGAGCTATCGACGTCCAGCCCCGACTTGTCGCGCTGGCCAGCGATCTTAGCCCTGCTGACGCTCAGGTCCGACATATGCAGCATGTCACCGATATTGCTGTGCGTTGCGATTTTCTCACGTCCAAGGCGATCGGTCTTGCGATCAAGCTTTTGGGTGCAGAAATCATTGACTGACAGCCCAATATCATCGTCTGCAACGGTGGCAATGTTGGCAGTGCGGATAGTCCAACTGTAAGAATCGAGGGTCTGCCCGACAATCATGCCGTTGTTGGCAGCATTGATGAAGGGACTGGCGCTGTCGAAGCTGATCTGAAAATCTTGATAGCCCCAATATTCCCGAACGCATTGCTGCACCTTGGTCAGCAGACATCCTATGTCGAGTGTCGAGACGCCCAGAACATGGACCCAGCCGCACTGTTGCAGAAGGCCGTCCCGATGCAGATCATGGAGGCGGCGTAGTAGCAGGCTAAAATTATTCTGGTGCGCGCCTGCAAAGGCGATGCCCTCGAAGGGGTAATGTTTCACCGCCTCAAACCATGCCTTGCTCTCGGCCTCGTTGCGTCCCTGCAGAACATTGAGAAGCCCGGTCGCGCCTGTGGCGCGTTCCGCGACAAACTGGTCATTGTTGATTTGGGTCTGGAGCAGACAGGCGTTGAAATCGCGCGATTGGCCATTTGCCTTGCACATGGCGTCGATATCATGCCCTTCGGCAACGAGGCGTCCGATATGGGGCTTCATGAAGCCGGGTGCGATGCCGCCGGTGGGAAAATCGAGGACCATGGACCAGTCCGCAACGCCTTCCATCCATTTCAGCATCCGCCGTGCTGTTGTATCTTTCTCAAATTCGATCGTGCCGCGCGATACCTGAAAGCCGCCGCTATCGCCCAGCACGATCGTTTGGCTACGATCCCTTTGTGCGACCATGCAGGCTTTGGGCAATTTGGACGGAGTGCGAATGACCTGGCCCGCACTGTAAAGCGCGAATGGATAGGTGAAATAGCGGTTGGCAGGATCGAGAAAGTCCAGATCGTTCGGCACCAGGTCGGCAACATTGCGCTTGAACGCCCCATTTTTGGCAAAGTCGGCATAGTTGGCGCTGATAGCGGGCAGATAGATTGCGCGGTTGGCGGCCAATAGTCCGGCTTTGGTCAGCATGGGGCAGTCTCCTTGTGTCGCGCTGCCATGCCCCGTCCATGTTGAAAAATAGTAACTGCGAACACGGCAACCCTTTGAAAAGATTTTAGCCGCTAAAGATTCTGCGATCATTATCCGGGGGCCGCATGTCGCTTGCTTTGCTGAAAAATTCTACCGAAGCCCAGTTTGAGGAGGTGAAGATTGCATTCAACACTATCCGCAGAGAGGCGCGGGACTATGAGCGGCATGAGAAGGGCGCAATCGCCATGCTATATGCGACTTTGGCTAAGCTTTACGATTTTGGCGAAAAGACACGCAGCATTTTCGACGAAAAGGGACGGTCGTTAACGCAGCAGTTTATCGAACATCGTAACGGCAAATGGAGCAAGCCGGTGCGCGGCAATCCCTATATTGCGTTACTGCCAGCAGCTTTCACCAATCTGTCCGCACCCCTTAAATCCCAATATGCGCAGGTGCTACATCACGCGCATAGCATGAACATCCTGTTCGCTGATTTCCAGCAGTGGTTACATGACGGCGACGGGATCAAGGGCAGGCTGGAAGAGGCTGCTGAACTAGCCAATGGCACGGCCCGGCAGATTAATGCCAAGGCAAAGCAGTCCCGACTATCCTATGCTGGATCAGTGCTGGCCACTGGCCCGCGTTCTACGACCGTCACCCTGCCAACGGCAACTCAGCATAAGGGCTTCGCCACCGTGCTGGTCGAGATTGACGGCAACAATAACGCCTCAATCCTCCGACTTTTGGATACCGAAAGCGATAAGATCGAGCCGCTTCTGCTGAAACTTGTGCCTGCACAGGCGACGGAACGGGAAAGGTCCGCGGAACGGCCCTTGGGTCGCCTGCATCGCGCCATCGACCTGATCCTGACCCTGATCGACCCCAATAGCCTGAGTGATTTTCATGTGGGGATCGTCAATCGCATGGAACGTGGCAATGCCCGTTGTCATGTGGATGCTATCTCGACCAGTTATAGCTTCATGTGGGCGGGAATGGTTCTCGATGGGCATTTGCCGTTACTGCCGGTTGATCAGGTCGTAGCGCTGAACTTGAAAGCTGCGCTCGATTTTCAGGGCAGTTTCGGGCGGTTCGATGATTGGGACATTGGCCGCGTGTCCGGCGGTGAAGCGCATGACTATGAATTGGTTTCCTCCACGCCGACAGCGAAGGCAATCGCATTATCTGAACTGCCGGAGGGCAAGCTGTTCCGGATCGGCGCGCCCGTGCTGAAAGCAAAGCATGGGGTGGCGGCCAACCACACAATATTGCCACAGATTCTTGCTTTCAACGATTGCTGGCGGGCTGACATCAAGCGCCACAACATCCATAATAAGGCGATGCGCGGCTCGCCCCGACGCCTCGCTCTGCAATTGGATCAGGGCAGGCTCCAGCTCGTCAGGGACGATGCCAGCCATCTCGCCACCGACTTTCTGACGACCAAGCGAAAGGCCGGTTTTGCCGAACCGCGCTGGCTTGCCATTGTCGATGTCGAACGGCTCTGCCGATCCTTTGCTGATTATGAATGTGATGCGACGGGCTGGTTCGTGGACAGCGATGTTGCGGACGCTGCATTGCAGTTGGAAACCATATTCCGAAACAGCGACGGGAGGCAGGATATGCTCAGAATTCTGCTTCCTGCCGTCATCAGCAACGGGATGCACTATGCTCAATGCTGTGAGGATGTAGCAAATATAGTGGAAAAGGCGGCCTGATATGCTGACTGGCTTGCAGCATTTTGATCCGAGCAAATTAGGCACCAAGTTTCGTGCATCGGCTTGGAAGGATGATTTCGTTCACGCGCCGCTGTTCCAGGCATTAGGCGATCAACTCATCCGCCGATCGCATGTGTTTGACGCATATAGGAAAGACGTTGCGCTTGGCGTCGTCTGGACAATTGTCTGGGGCTATCCCAGCGGCAAAATATCCCAGTATGACAAAAAAGGGGGGGATGCGTGTGCAGCCATCGACAAGGCTCCTGAATTTGCTACAGTCATTGATGATCTGCGCAAGCGGCAACCATTGCCAGTGCAAGAGATTATTTCGGCACTGAATAAAGTGAGTTCTGGCGCGGCTACCTCAACCACAAGCAAGATCGCTTACTTTTCTGGCTTGATCGGTAAGGAAGGGCCGTGTCTGATTTTTGACAAACAGGTCGTGCGCGCGATTTTCACATTGAAGGATGCCGCCATCATGCCCCTTCGCAATGCCATAACGCCGACGGGCTTGTCGGCGAGCGCATCGGTCGATGATTTTGTCGGCGCAGTCACTACGCGCGGCAATCAGGAAAAGTTTTATCCCGCTTATTTGGCCGGAATGACCAACTTGTCGTTCAAACTTGGGCGGCGTTATCCACCTGAACTGATCGAGCAATTTCTGTTTGCGCGGCGAAACAAGCCATGAGCAGACCCTTCAAAAAGTTTAGCCGCTAAACTTTTCCGCGATGAATAATGACGCGACCGGGCCAAATTCCATATGCTGATATAACGCAGCGGGACGAGGCCCGGTGCTAAATATTCTGAACGGTGGGTGCTTCGCTGTTCAAGCGAAAAGCCATCGGTTCTGTTTCCTGAAAATCTGGACCTGTCTGGCGACATGCACCCCGCCGGTCAGGTCCATTTTCATTTCGGAGGACAGAATATAATGACGAAAAAATCCTACATGCCCCGCTGGCTCGATTTGCGCGACGAGGTCGCAAAAAGCATCGGCCTGCTCAACGGCCACGTCTCGGACATAAAGACCATCAATGTCCTGAACAGCGTCACCCGCACATTGATGAACAAGCAGGCTTTGCCCGATGGTATGAAAAAGACCTTCATCGAAAATATTAGGCGTCGGACCCAGCGCACCGACTTTGCCTATGATGGCGAGGTCAAGCTGACGGCCAATAAGATCAAATATGCCCGGCAGCACGGACGGGACCAGATCATCGCCATGCCGGGCGCACAGGCAATTTCATCCACATTTCATCCTGAGCATGAAAAGGATGAATTGCTGGCTGCATTCCAACGCCATTTCATCCATATTTCATCCCGCATCCAACCCGATTTCACCCTGCTTTCATCCATTTTGGGGCTGAGAGCCGCACAATTGCTGGATTCTTGGTGGCGCAATGAAATCAAATCAAATGAAATAAATCATGAGAGAGCCATGACTTGTCCTTCGGACGAGATGAAGCTCGCAGGCTCGCCAGAAGCCCATGATCTCGCCCATTTAGGCCATGAGCCTGCGGCGCTCTCAGGACATGCCATGATAGCCCATGAGCCTGCGGCTGCTGGCTTCTCCCAAGCCAGGACGATCATAGAGAATCATAGTGGTGAGGAGATGACGAGGGAGGTGTCGGCGCCGGTCGTGCAAATGCCGGTTCGTAAAACCCGCCGCTCCGAAATCGCGATCAGCTATTTCCATAATGACCCGGACAAGGCACCCAGCGCCATGTTCGAGTTCGGCGACGAAAAGTTCAGCCTGCTCTTTGCCACAGCCGATCATGCCGAAGCAAAGCTCGCCGCTGTATCAGCCCCGGAATGGATGCAGTGGTTTGAGGCTGAGGGCGGCGACGACATCCGCAACGCAAGCCGTTCAGCAACGACCGCCGGGAAGCTTTCCCGTTATGTCATGTCACCCCTGTATGCCGCCGCTGACAAATTCGGCTACAAGGCTCCGGTCGAGTCAGATTGCGTCGTGGTGTTGGGTTGGGAAGGGGATATTCCTACGAATGCGCTGCTTGTCGCTGGCACGAATTTCCATCCTATCACGCTGGAATATTTCTCTAACGGCGATGGCAAGAAGCCCCTGTTCAAGGGACATGCGCCGATAGTCCAGTCGGGGGCACAGCCCGCAATGGCGGCATAACTGCCCTACGGCGCTCGCTGAGGATGTTGGAACTGCTTGGTTACCCCAACAGCCCCAATCCCTTGGCGGCGCTTTACAGGGGTGGAATGTGACGATCAGGCGACGATGATTATTTATGATCAACGGCAAAATCAATAATGACGCGGTTTGGTCCAAGCCGCTATCAAAAGGACAGCAACCTTGTCGGGACAGATCGGACAATTAGGTCCTACAAGGAGAAAACAAATGGCTAACTGGTGCCAGAATATCGCTTACCTCACTGCCCCCGATGAAGACGAAGCAATCGCCGCGCTCATATCCACGGCTAATGAAGCCCTCAATGACAACTTTGGGATAACGGACCGTTATGCGCCTACTCTTGGTGGCGCAGGCATCAACTACATCAAGCGTGCAGGCAGCCGTATCGAAATTGCGAGCCACAGCCGCAACGAGCCTCCTATTGAATTGTATCGTGCAATGGAGGCGCAAGGATGGCAGGTCGATGCCCTATATTGGGAACCCGGTAATCTGTTCTGGGGGTCTTACCGCGACGGTACGGACAACAGGCAGGAATATGCGTTCGATGAAGATGAGGATATGATCCCGCAGTTGCCAGCGGAGGTTATCGCTCAATTTCGTCCGAAAATCAGTCCGTTTGCTGCTGGTTGGACGGTCATGCCCCTTTTCAACTGACTTTCGGCAAATCGCCTCCAGGGCTGCCCCGGCGACAAACCGCCGGGCAGCCATGGAGCCATGCATCCGCTTTTAGGCCGATGGTCGGAACACCAATCCCGGCTACGATGCCCACCCGCCCTATACGGATTTAACAGACTAAAGCCTGCCAAGACGTTGTTCCGATAGCGGAAAGGCGTCTTGGCAGACTTGCTCTCTCCCCAAAAAGACACAATCGCAGCAGGGTCTTGAACCATCCGAAGGAGAAGCCATGCTTGTCGGATATGCCCGTGTATCGACCACCCACCAATCGCTCGACGTGCAGTTGGAGCAACTTGCGGCGCACAGCGTCGAGAAAATATTTCAGGAGCAGTTGAGCGGCAAATCGGCATCCAACCGGCCCCAGCTAAAAGCCGCGCTCGATTTTTGTCGGGAGGGCGACACGTTCGTCGTCACGCGGCTTGATCGCTTTGCCCGGTCAGCGCAGGATTTGCATAATATCGTTGCCAGCCTCACCGCCAAAGGTGTCGGGTTTCGGTGCCTGCAACAAGGCGGCCTTGATACGACCACCAGCCATGGCAAGTTGATGCTGGGCATATTGGCTGCTGTCGCGGAATTTGAACTCGACATACGGCAGGAACGCCAGCGCGAGGGGATCGAAAAGGCCAAGGCGCAGGGAGCCTATCGTGGTGGCAAACAACGCTTCGATGTTGCCGCCATCCAGAATCTTCGTAGTGCTGGCATGAAACCGCGCGCGATTGCCAAGGAAATTCGCTGTAGCCCGGCTACGGTCTATCGTTTGATCGCCGAAAATCCCTGAAATCCATCTTCATGGCGACTGAATTATTTATGGTTATTTTTCTGACTGTTAACGCCAATCTCCAGTCGCTCTTTGGCTAGGCGACGTTATCGCTTGGCTTGTCCGAAACAAGCCAAGGAGTTGCCCATGTCGATCCTCAAGTCCCTCAAGCTTGCCGCTGCCGCCCCGATCAATCCGGGCGCGCTGCAGCATGGCTTCCGCGTAAAACTGCTGCGCTATCTGGAAGAACAGAAGGCGCTGGCAGAGGCCGAAATTGCAGGCACGTCGTTTCAGGCCATGAAGAAGGTCACCAGGACCAATGCCGAGGGTGAGAAGATTCGCGTCGATGCGCCGCGCACCGTTCGCAAGGGCTGGTTCACCGATGCAAGCGGCAAGATGTTTTTTCAGTTGCGCTATGGCTCCAAGCCGCTCGAATTTGCCAAAGGCATGAACGCGGTCGCGGTTGACAGTCTCGCTGACGTGCCGGTCATTATCGGCTCGATCATCGAAGCCATCAATGCTGGCGAACTCGATCCGCAACTCACCGCCGCCATCGCTGAGCGCAAAGCGAATTTCAAGCCCAAGGCCAAGAAGGCTGGTGCGTGAACGACTGCACGGAGAGGCGGGCGATTATCGCCCGCCTCGCTTGTTGCGGGAGGAATATTGACGATGCGGCGCTATGACGTGCGGGATATATCCGAACAGCATTATCGCATACTGCGCCTGCTGCTTAATCTCAACCTTGCAGAGGCTCATATTGTGGTCAAGAGTAGGCACCCTTGGCCACCTCCTATCACGTTTTCGCCCCGGCAGCGGGAACGGTCAATTTCCGGGGATGCAATAAATTAGCATGGCTATCCTTCCAGCCTATCTAATCGCCTTGACATGCGGGTGGCAACCGACGTGCATCAAGGATAAAATCACTCTTCCTGGACATCACGCATAAGAGCAATTAGACCCGCTGCGTTCGTCATTGAG
>Ga0156326_130_pt4 | contig 36696 bp, 34 predicted proteins | sample RifCSPlowO2_12_FD_107974 | JGI IMG/M metagenome (GOLD analysis project Ga0156326, IMG submission 107974) | Sphingomonadales bacterium RIFCSPLOWO2_12_FULL_63_15 | reverse complement strand
CGATCGTTGCGCCCATACCTTCATGTCCGCCATCTGCATCGCCGCGACCGTTATATTCTGGATCAATCAATGAGTCCTGACCCTAGAAGATGAAGCTGGCTCGCAAGCAGACGCACCCACTGACGATGAGTGGGTGATGTCCATGCATACGAAATAAATAAATCTGTCATCCAACGCAGACTACCAAGTGATTCTCAAAAATTCGACATAACAATTGTCTCCGCTAGGCTGTAACCTATCGGTTTGTTTGTCAGCCGCTTTGACAGCTGAGGCGACCGAAAGCGGACTGTCCACTATCGGCCAAAAATGACGAGTTTAGTTGCACGATGGATGCTGAAACAAGTTCAGCATGACGGTGAAGGGTGGCATAAGTCCGTGTGCCATCGCACCTTCCTAGAAGGTGGGTGAGCAGGGCACATTCTCGCCGATTGATGGTAAACGGCCAACGCCAACCGCCTCCCCTACCAAACCGGCCCACTCACCCCCGCCCATTCACTCCCACTTGGCCGTCGCCTTTTGCGTCTTCGCGTTCCAGAAGATCTGGATCTTGCTGATCGTGCAGAGGTCGAAATTGGTCCAATAGGCTTCGTCGCCATCGGTGAAGATGACTTTGAGGTCGTAGTTGCAGACGGCGTTCTTGGCGTTGAAGGTGATGGGGACCGAGGCGGTGTCTTCCAGCACTTCGTCTTCCATCACGTCGTCGCCCCAGGCCTTGGCATCGGCGGGGGAGACATAGACTTCGGCGATATCGTAGCCGGTCTTGTTGAACAGGGTGAAGTCCTGGTCCCCGGCGATGGCGGGCGCGGCGAGAAACAGGGCGCAGGCGCCCAGAATGGTGGCAATCGGCTTCATGAATAATCCCCCCCGTGCCGATGCATGCCATCGGCGCGGGGTGGGTGTAGGATATTGCGCCAACCGTAACAAGCGGCTGTTTTGGGGCGCTTAATCCAGATTGGGACGCAGATAGCGTTCGGCCGTTTCCAGGTCGATGCCGCGCCGTCCCGCATATTCCTCCAACTGGTCGCGACCGACGCGGGCGACGCCGAAATATTCCGATTGGGCGTGGCCGAAATAGAAGCCGCTGACCGCCGCAGTGGGGAGCATCGCGAAGCTCTCGGTCAGGGTGATGCCGGTCGCGTGATGGGCGTCGAGCATGTCGAACAGGATCGTCTTGAGACTATGTTCGGGACAGGCGGGGTAGCCGGGTGCGGGGCGGATGCCGCGATATTGTTCCTTGATCAGCGCTTCGTTGGTGAGTTGCTCGCCCTCCGCATAGCCCCAGAGCGCGGTGCGGACATAATGGTGGAGGCGTTCGGCGAAGGCTTCGGCGAGGCGGTCGGCCAGGGCTTTCAGGAGGATGTCGGAATAATCGTCGATCGACGCCTTGAAGCGGGCCAGATGCGGCTCGATGCCGTGGATGCCGACCGCAAAGCCGCCCATCCAGTCGCCGTCAGCACTGATGAAGTCGGCGAGGCACATGTTCGCGCGGCCTTCGCGCTTCTGGATCTGCTGGCGCAGCATGGGGAGGGTGTAGTGTTTCTCATCCTCGACATGGACGATGATGTCGTCGCCCTGACGGCGGCAGGGCCATAGCCCCGCTACGCCGCGCGCGGTCAGCCATTTTTCGTTGACGATCCGGTCGAGCATCGCCTGCGCATCGGCAAAGAGGCTGGAGGCGCTTTCGCCCACGACCTCGTCGGTCAGGATCGCGGGATAATTGCCCGCCAGTTCCCAGGCGCGGAAGAAGGGGGTCCAGTCGATATATTGCATGAGATCCTTCAGATCCCAGTCGGGGAAGCGATGAACGCCGGGCAGGCGTGGGCGCGGGGCCTTGAGGCTTTCGTCGATTTCGAAGGCGTTGGCGCGGGCGTCCTCTATGCTGACTAGCGCGCTTTGGCCCTTGTTGGCGCGGGCGACGCGGACATGCTCATAATCATCCTTGGTCTTCTGGACGAAGGCGGTTTTCTGCGTGTCTGACACCAGCGCGGTGGCGACGCCGACCGCGCGGCTGGCGTCGAGCACATGCACGACCGGGCCGGTGAAGGCGGGATCGATGCGCAGCGCGGTGTGGACGCGCGAGGTGGTCGCGCCGCCGATCAGCAGCGGCATGGTCATGCCCGCGCGCTGCATTTCGGTGGCGACCGTCACCATCTCGTCGAGCGAGGGGGTGATGAGGCCCGACAGGCCGATCATGTCCGCGTCATTCTCGTTCGCGGCCTTGATGATGTCCTGCCAGGGGACCATCACGCCCATGTCGATGACGTCGAAGCCGTTGCATTGCAGGACGACGCCGACGATATTCTTGCCGATGTCATGGACGTCGCCCTTGACCGTGGCCATGATGATCTTGCCCTTGCCCTTGGCGCCGGGTTCCTTGGCGGCCTCGATATAAGGGAGGAGGTGGGCGACCGCCTTCTTCATGACGCGGGCGGATTTGACGACCTGGGGCAGGAACATCTTGCCCGCGCCGAACAGGTCGCCGACGACGTTCATGCCGTCCATCAGCGGGCCTTCGATCACTTCGATCGGGCGGGCGGCGACGAGGCGGGCTTCCTCGGTATCTTCGACCACATACATGTCGATGCCCTTGACGAGGGCATGTTCGAGGCGGCGGGCGACGGGCCAGCTGCGCCATTCCTGCGCGGCTTTTTCGGTGGCGGCGTCCTTGCCGCGATAGCTTTCGGCGAGGGTGACGAGGCGGTCGCCGGCTTCGGGATCGGTGTTGAGGAGGACATCCTCGCAGGCGGTGCGTAGCGCGGGGTCGATCGCGTCATAGACGTCGAGCTGGCCGGCGTTGACGATCGCCATGTCGAGTCCGGCGGGGATGGCGTGGTAGAGGAAGACGCTGTGCATTGCGCGGCGGACGGGTTCGTTGCCGCGGAAGGAGAAGGAGAAGTTGGACAGGCCGCCCGAGATATGGACGTGCGGGCAGCGCGCCTTGATCTCGCGGCAGGCTTCGATGAAGTCCAGGCCGTAGTTGTTATGTTCCTCGATCCCCGTCGCCACGGCGAAGATATTGGGATCGAAGATGATGTCTTCGGGCGGGAAGCCGATGCCCATCAGCAGATCATAGGCGCGGGCGCAGATTTCGACCTTGCGCGCCTTGGTATCCGCCTGGCCGGTTTCGTCGAACGCCATGACCACGACGGCGGCACCATAGGCCATGCATTTGCGGGCGTGGAAGAGGAAGGATTCCTCGCCTTCCTTCATGCTGATCGAGTTGACGATCGGCTTGCCGGATACGCATTTGAGGCCGGCTTCGATGACCTCCCATTTGGAGCTGTCGATCATGACGGGGACGCGGCTGATGTCGGGTTCGGAGGTCATGAGCTTGAGGAAGGTCGTCATCGCCTCGACCGCGTCGAGCAGCCCCTCGTCCATGTTGACGTCGACGATCTGCGCGCCGTTCTCCACCTGCTCGCGCGCGATGTCGATGGCGGTGGCATAGTCGCCCGCCATGATCAGCTTCTTGAACTTGGCCGATCCGGTGACGTTGGTGCGTTCGCCGATGTTGACGAAGGTGGCGGTGGATTTCTGGGTCATCTGGTCGATCTCAATTCCGTTCGGGCTGAGCGAAGTCGAAGCCCTTGTCTGAGCGGAGGCGAAGACACCTCACTATGTTCGGTGGAGCCCTTCGACAGGCTCAGGGCGAACGGGGGGAGGTGTTTCCTCCTTGCCATTACGCGGCGATGTGCATGGGTTCTAGGCCGGCGAGGCGGGTGACGACTTCCAGTTTTGGCACCACGCGCGGTTTTTCGCCCGCTAGCGCCCTGGCGACCGCGCCGATATGTTCAGGTGTCGTGCCGCAGCAGCCGCCGACCATGTTGACCAGCCCTTCATCGACCCATTGGCGGATCAGTTTCGCGGTGGTTTCGGGCAGTTCGTCATATTGGCCGAGTTCGTTGGGCAGGCCTGCATTGGGATAGGCCAGGATCAGCGTGTCGGCATTTTTCGACAGGTCGGCGAGATAAGGGCGCAGCAGGTCCGCGCCAAACGCGCAGTTCACGCCGATGGTCAGCGGCTTGAGATGCCGCATCGAATACCAGAAGGCGTTGATGGTGTGGCCCGACAGATTGCGGCCCGACATGTCGGTGATGGTGAAGCTGAGCATCAGCGGGACCGGGCGGCCCGCCGCTTCCTCCGCTTCGCGCGCGGCCATGCCTGCGGCCTTGGCGTTCAGGGTATCGAAGCAGGTTTCGACCAGCAGGAAATCGACGCCGCCCGCGATCAGCGCGTCGCATTGCTCGCGATAATCGGCCTTGAGCGTGTCATAATCGACTTCGCGATAGGCGGGGTCGTTGACGTCGGGGGAGATGGACAGCGTCTTGTTGGTCGGGCCGATCGAGCCGCACACGAAGCGGGGCTTGCCATCCGCCGCGGTCGCCGCGTCGCAGGCGCTGCGCGCGAGTGTGGCGGCGGCGATATTGATGTCCCATACCAGATGTTCGCAGCCATAATCGGCCATGGCGATCTTGGTCGAACTGAAGGTGTTGGTTTCGATCATGTCCGCGCCTGCCGCCAGATAGGCGGCATGGATGCCCTGCACGATGTCGGGCCGGGTGAGGCAGAGCAGATCGTTATTGCCCTTCTGGTCCTTGGGCAAATCGAGGGTGCCGCGATAATCGGCTTCGGTCAGACCATGTTTCTGGATCGACGTGCCATAGCCGCCGTCGAAGATCAGGATTTTTTCAGCGGCCAGGGCGCGTAATTGGTGTTCAGCGGTCATGTTCATGTCCTCTCGTACCGTTCGGTTCGAGCCTGTCGAGAACCCCCACGAAACCAGTTCTCGACAAGCTCGAACCGAACGGAGGGGGGGTGAAATATCTAGGCGTCCGCTGTCGCTTTTGCCCGCAGCCCCAGCAAATGGCAGATGGCAAAGCTCAATTCCGAGCGGTTGAGCGTGTAGAAGTGAAAGTCGCGCACGCCGCCTGCATAGAGTTTCTGGCAGAGTTCGGCCGCGATCGTGGCCGATACCAGTTGGCGCGAGGCGGGGTGGTCGTCCAGCCCTTCGAACAGGCGCGCCATCCAGCTGGGCACTTGCGTATTGCACATGGCGGCCATCCGCTGGGTCGCGGCGAAATTGCTGACGGGCATGATGCCGGGCACGATGTCGGCGGTGATGCCCGCCGCCAACACCTTGTCGAGGAAGCGGAAATAGGCGTCGGGGGTGAAGAAGAATTGGGTGATCGCACGGATCGCCCCGGCGTCGAGCTTGCGCTTGAGATTATCCAAGTCGCTTTGCGCGCTGGCGGCTTCGGGATGGACTTCGGGATAGGCGGATACCGAAATTTCGAACGGGTGGCGCTTGATCAGGCCTTCGACCAGGTCGGCCGCGCCCTTATAGCCCTGCGGGTGCGGTTCGAACGTGCCACCGACTTCGGGCGGGTCGCCGCGTAGCGCGACGATGTGGCGCACGCCCGCGTCCCAATAGGCATCGGCGATCTCGCCAATCTCGTCCTTGCTCGCGCCGACGCAGGTCAGGTGCGCGGCGGCAGCGAGCGGCGTCTCCTTGGCGATCCGTGCGACCGTGTTGTGGGTGCGTTCGCGGGTCGATCCGCCCGCGCCATAGGTTACGGACACGAATTTGGGGGCGAGCGGTGTCAACGTCTCGATCGCGGACCAGAGTTGCGCTTCCATCTTTTCCGACTTGGGCGGGAAAAATTCGAAGCTGACCTGGCAGTCGCCCGCCAGGTCGGCATAGAGCGGGGCGGCAGGATCGTTCAGGGTCATGCAGAAATCCGTCCTTCGATGGGCAGGATGCGGGCGCCCTTGCGCCGTCCCAGCCAGAGTTGCACCGTCAGTTCCTGGCCCGGCAAAGTCTCCACCCGTTCCAGCGCCAGCCCTGCGGCCGCGAACCAGCCGTCGATCTGATCGTCGGAGAAGCCGAGGCGGGCATGCTGGTCGCGCAGGCGCAATTCCTCACGCTCATGCGGGGCAAAGTCGGCGATCAGGACGCGGCCATCAATCGCCGTCACGCGCGCGGCTTCGGCGATCACCTGTTCGGGCGCCTGCGCGTAATGCAGCACCTGATGCAGCACGACGGTATCGACGCTGCCCGGTTCGAGCGGCAGGTCGAGGAAATCGCCCAGCAGCAGCGCATATTTGTCGCCCGCATCTTCGGGCAGCTTGGCGCGGGCGAGGCGCAGCATGTCCGGGCTGCGATCGATCGCGGTGACGGCGCGGGCGGCGGGGCCGAACAGTTCGACCATCCGGCCGGTGCCGGTGCCGATGTCGAGCAGATGGCCGATCGGGGCGCTGGCGAGCAGCGCGGTCATGGCGGTTTCCACCTGCGCCTCGGCAACGTGGAGCGAGCGGATCGCGTCCCATTCCTCGGCATGGTCGGCGAAATAGCTTTCGGCGGCGCGGGCGCGATCGGCACGCACGGCGGCAAGGCGCGCCAAATCAGCCTGTTGCCATAATTTTTCGGCGTCCGATGGCGTCAGATGATCGAACAGGGCGATGAAGGGGGCGAGGCCTTCGCCTTTGCCGAGGCGCAGGAACACCCAATTGCCCTCCTTGCGCCGTTCGACCAGGCCCGCTTCGGCGAGGATGCGGACATGGCGCGATACGCGCGGCTGACTTTGCCCCACGACCTGTGCGATTTCGCCGACCGCCAGCTCCATCGCGCGCAGCAAATGAATGATCCGCAAGCGGGTCGGATCGCCAAGGGCGCGGAAAATGTCGAGCGAAGCTGCCATGCCAGCATCATATAAAGAAATCTTTATATGCGTCAACAACTCTCATTTTCCGGCTTTTGACCGGCAAAAGCATGGGCCTATCGCCTTGCTGTTGCATGAATGGGATTGCCTTGCCCCGTCCAAGGCATTACGAATCGCCCCGCAGGCGCAATGGGGGGTGAGCTTTTCTCCGAGAGTGGTCTGCACCGTTTTTTTCTCAGAGAGGGGTTTTTGCCCATGACCAAGTCTATCGCTCTTTCGCTCGTTCTTGCCGCTTCGCTCGGCCTGGCTGCCTGCTCGGGCGCCGAAACCGAAAACACCGCCAACGCCGCTGCCAACTCGGCCGAGAACGCGTCGAACGCTGCCGACAACGCCATGAACGCGGCGATGAACGCTGCCGACAACGCCGCCAACGCTGCGTCGAACGCCACCAACAACGTCGCCAACGCGATGTAAAACCCGCAAGGGTTTGTTGGACGAATGTGATTGGGGGTCGCACCGGCAACGGCGCGGCCCCTTTTCTATGGCGATTTTGGTGTTTGCACCGCTACTCATTCCTGCCCTGTTAGGGGAGGTAGCTGGCCAAAGGTCAGATGGAGGGGTTTCGTGCTATCGAGGCGGTGACACCCCTCCACCACGCCTTCGGCGCGGTCCCCCTCCCCTTGCAGGGGAGGATTTTAACGTGCGAACGACAGGGTCGCTTTTCGATTGGGGATAGAAAGATGATCCGCGCCTTATTCATCGCTACAGCGCTGCTGCCGCTTGGTGCCTGTGGTTCAGAGCCGTCCGATGGTGTCGGCGGCGTGAGCGCCAGTGAAGCGAGCGCGCTGAACGATGCGGCCGCGATGCTCGACGCGCAAAGGGGTGTGGCGCAGAGCGGTGATGCTGGTCTTAATCCCGCAGCTAGCGCGGCCGCAGGGGCCGATCGTGGCCGGGTTGCGCCGCAGCCTGATCCCAAACCTTGACGCAAAAAGGCCGCCCCGGACGGGACGGCCTTCTTACTTGGCTCAGAATTCAGCAGTTGCGGTCGATCGCCCGGCCAGCGAGGGCACCGACGCCTGCGCCGATGATCGCGCCGGTCGTACCGTCACCGCGACGGCCATAGCGGCCCGAACCCTTGCCGACTTCATTGCCGAGCAGGCCACCGGCGATCGCGCCGATGATGGTGCCGCCCGTGCCATTGTCGCGGCAGCGATAGCCGCCCCGATAGCCATTATTGCGATAATAGCGGTCGCCGCGATAATATTGGTTACGGTTGCCGCGATAGCCACGGTCACCCCGATAGCCGCGATTGTCGCCGCGATAATAATCGCCGCGATCATAGCCACGGTCGTAACCGCGATAATAGCCATTTTGCGCCATTGCGGGTGTGGCGGTCGCCACCATGGAGGCTGCGCCCATTGCCAGGGCTGCGCCCAAATTCAAAAGAAACTTCATCTTCATCGCGCTTCTCCTTCCTGTGTCAGCATCAGAGGGGCGATGTCCGATTACGGGATTGCCCATCGAGTGACGTCTTTATGGCCGATTCGGGTTGAGCCATCCCTGAATGGCGATGACAGCCATTGTTCACATGGCAGGTCACGTGGCAGGGGTTGGCCATTGCCCTGCTGCGCTTCGTCGACGGAGCCGCTATGGCGGGCGGGATGACGCGAATCCTGATCGTGCTGGCGCTGGCCATCCTGCTGTTGCCCGCGCCGCATCCCAGCAAGCCGGAAGCGGTGCAGGCAGGGGCGTTGCTGGTATCGGCGCGCGCGCTGCCGCTCAGCAGCATCGACCCCGCGCTACGGCGCGTGGGGGCGCTGGAATATCTCGGCGGATGGGAATTGCGCAGCGCCAATCCGGGCTTTGGCGGCATTTCAGCGCTGCGGGCGACCGGCGGGGGCGACATATTGGCGTTGAGCGATTCCGGTATCCTGATGGGTTTTCATGTGGGGTCGGGCGAGGCGTCGCGGCGGCCGTTCATCGCGCCCTTGCCGGTGCGGCCCAAGGACCGGGACCGACCCTGGTGGGCGTGGGATTCCGAAGCGCTGACCTATGATCCGGCCACCGACCGCCACTGGGTGGGGTTCGAACTGCAACAATCGATCTGTCGCTATGCGCCCGGTTTCGCGCGGGTGGAGGCGTGCCGCGTCTGGCCCGCGATTCTGGGCTGGCCCAAGACGGGGTCGATCGAATCGCTCGCCCGGTTGCCCGATGGCCGGTTCATCGCGATTGCGGAGATGGGGATGACACCCGATGGAGCGCATCAGGCTCTGTTGTTCGCGGGCGATCCGGCCGAGAGTGCGACGCCCGACCCCATTCCGCTGCGCTACACGCCGCCGCAGGGCTATCGGCCGACCGATGCGGTGGCGCTGGACGATCGGCGGTTGCTGGTCGTTAATCGCCGTCTGACGTTGCAGAACCTGTTTACCGCCACCATCGCGATCGTGGACCTGCCGGAGAAGATGGCGCCGGGGGCAACGCTCAAGGCGCGGACGCTGGCCCGCCTCGCGCCGCCGCTGCTGGCGGACAATTTCGAGGGGATCGCGATCAGCCGGGAGGGCGAGCGGACGATGCTATGGGTGATCTCCGACGATAATCACGAATTTTTCCAGCGGACGTTGCTGTTGAAGTTCGGGCTGGATTAACCTCTCACCTGCCCCAACCTCCGTTCGTTTCGAGCGAAGTCGAGAAACCTGTGCGCCCCGTTTCTCGACTTCGCTCGAAACGAACGGATCAATGCGCAGTTCGCGGGCTATGCTGCGCCAAATTCGAACGCAAAAAAGCGGCCCGTTGCGGGGCCGCTTCTTATGCCGAAACGAATCGATGAAATCAGGCGGTGGTGGCAGCCTGCTTCTTGACGATATCGCGCTTGAGGCGACGGGCCTTGAGCGACAGCTTGTCGTCGCTGGTCTTGACCAGCCAGTTGTCGAGACCGCCATTATGTTCGACCGAACGCAGACCATGGGTCGACACGCGCAGCTTGACGCTCGATTCCAGCGTTTCGGAGATCAGCGAAACATTCTGCAGATTGGGCAGGAATACCCGCTTGGTCTTGTTATTGGCGTGGGAAACATTGTGACCCACCTGGCGACCCTTGCCGGTCAGCTCGCAAATGCGCGACATAGTCAATCAACCTTGTAATTCGGGTTCGTTCGGAAAGTCGCGCCGATAATGGGATTCGTGGCTCCCGTCAACCCGCGCGCGTCGGATGCAACCCTTTGGGTGAGGCCTGCGTTGAGCCGTTGTTATCCTAAGGGAGGTCGAAATGCGATTCATTGGTGGTCTACTCGTCATAATCCTGCTGGTCCTGGCCGGGGGCATCGCCACAGGCTTTATCGACCTACAAAAGACGCGCGACGGCCAACTGCCGCAGATCGCGGTCAAGGAAGGCACGCTGCCCAAATATGAGGCCAATGTCGCTAAGGTCGATGTCGGCAGCCGCACCGAAACCGTCGAAGTGCCGACGGTAGACGTTAAGAAGCCCTGATTCTTCCCCTCCCCTGCCTGATCCTGTAACGGGCGGAGCCATGGCTCCGCCCTTTCCCTTGCCCGCCCCGATGCGCCGTGCACTCGATCTTGCCCGTTTGGCCGAGGCGGCGGGCGAAGTGCCCATCGGTGCGGTCGTGACAAGGGATGGCGCAATCATCGGCGAGGGCGAGAATCGCAACCGGCGCGATTGCGATCCGACCGCCCATGCCGAAATCGTGGCGATGCGGGCGGCGGCGGCGCATCTGAATGACTTTCGCCTGACCGGCTGCGACCTGTGGGTGACGCTGGAGCCCTGCCCGATGTGTGCGGGGGCGATATCCCATGCGCGAATCGCCCGGCTCTATTATGCGGTGGGCGATCCCAAGGGCGGCGCGATCGAGCAAGGGCCGCGCCTGTTTGCCCAGCCGCAATGCCTGCACCGCCCCGACGTTTATGGCGGCTTGGCCGAGGCGGAGGCCTTAGCGCTGTTGCGGGAGTTCTTCGCCGCCCGGCGCTGAATAGTCGATGCGATAGAGCTGATAGGGCAAGGTCATGCCCGTGTTCAGCGTGACCGGCACCAGCCAGTCGGGCAGTTTGTCGCGCATCAGGTCGGCATAGAAGCCGGCGGGATTGCGCGACTGATAGATGGTGCCTTCGGGAAACCAGGGACAGACCAGCAGATAGGTCGCATGATGCTTCGCCGCGATGGCGCGGAAGTCGCGCGCCGGGCCGTCGAACGCGTGGTGGATGCCCAGGATCGTCGCGCCATTGCGGTGATAGGGTCCGGCGAGCGCGCTATGATGCGTCGTCGCGATCAGGCGCGGCCCCAGATCGATCATGGTGAAAATGGTCGCGGGCGGCAATTGGTCCAGCACCGCCAGCGCGGGCTGGGTCCGGCACCGGCCGTTCGCCTTCTTGATCGCATCGTTGCGCGCGACGGCGGACGGACGCCAGGGGCGCGGCACCGTCCCGGTCGCCTGCTGATAGAGTTTCACCGCCTGCGGATAGAGCGGATAGGCGCAGGCGATGCCAACCAGCAGCGCCGCCCCTGCCCCGCCAGCGATCTTTGCCCGGCGCGATCCGGTCAGAATGGCCGCGACCAGACGATGCGCGGCCCAGGCGGCAGCCGGGATCGCCAGCAATTGCGCGGCTGGCCCCGCACGCAACTGCCAGAAGAGCAAAGCGATCGCGAAGATCATCATCAGCCCTACGGTCGCCCAGGCCCAGAGCCGCTCGCTGTCGCGCCGCGCATCCCACAAGGCCCAGAGCAGCCCAATAAGCCCGGCAAGCGGGATGGCCAGCAGCGGCACCACCATCGATTGGGCCTGCGCGGTGATCGGCTTGGCCTCACGGATATTGGCGAGCCACAGCCGTTCCAGTTCTGGCGAAATTTGATAGGGGCTGAAACATTGGGGCCAATTGAGCCAGAAGAAGAGCGCCACTGCGCCGCCCACGATCACCCCCGCGCCCAGCCGCACCATCCAGCCGCGTAAGGGAGCGAGCGACAGCAGCACCATCCCCGCAGATGCCGCGCCGAACACGGCCACCCAGATCGGCGAGAGGGCATCGCAGACCTGCGCCCGATTGGCGTAGCTGGCGAAGAGCATATAGCAAAGAGAGGTCGCGCCGCCGAGGCTGAGCGCATAAGGCAGCATCCGCCGCTCCGCGCCCTCGCGAAACACCCAGCGCAGCGCGATCAGCCCGCCGCCCGCCGCCAGATAGACGATCATCTCCATGCCGATCGCGATCGACAGCGCGCTGCTGACCCCGGCCATGATGCCGCCGCGCAGCCGGTTGGTATCGATCACCCCGGCCAGCATCGTCACCGCCAGCGCCAATTGCCAGCCATGATGGTCGATCCGCATCGGCGCATACATGCCAAAGCCCATTTGCGCGGCGAGCGGCGCCAGTACGGCCAGCAACCAGCCATTCGGCCCCGCCAGCCGCCGCCCGATGAAACCGAGGCTCAGCATCAGCAGCAAGAGCGGCAGCAGGGGTGCGATCCCACAGGCCAGCCGGTCGGCCATGCCCTGATCGACGAAGGCACGGAAGAACAGCATCAGTCCGGCGAGCGGAATATCAACCAGCCGCGACCAGTGGATATTCGCCCCGCCCGGCGGATCGAGCCGATATTGGCGCAGGTCGTACCAGCCCTGCCCCGCCAGCCAGTCCTTGACCTGGACATAGCGGATATTGTCGTCGGTATCGCCCAGCACCAGCCAGTGAATGGCGGACCAGCGCGTCGCCACCATCGTCACGGCAATGGCGATCCAGATCAGAAAGGTCAGCCATTTCCAATGGCGTGCGCCATAGGCGGACAGGAAGGCCGCGATATGGCAGGCGCGGGCGCGCAGGGTTTCGCCGCTATGCAAGGTCATGCCCGTGGATTAGAGGCTGCGCATCAAAGCGCAACGGGGGCCAGCCATGAAATTCGCGCAACGCGTGTCGCCGCAGCACCGGGCGCTGTTCTGGCAGGTCGTTCGCTATGGCCTGACCGGCCTGTTCGTCACCGCCTGCCAAGCCGCGATCTACTGGTCGCTGGCCACCTATGCCGGGCTGCATGTCCAGATCGCCAATCTGATCGGCTATGGCGCGGCGGTCGCCATCGGCTATGTCGCGCACAGCGCCTTCACCTTTCGCGGTCAGGGGGCGAATGACGGCCATGCGGCGCGCGGGGCGAAGTTCGTTGCCGTGTCCTTGATCAGCTATGCGCTCAATGCGCTGTGGGTGTGGCTCTGCGTCACCCATATGGGCTGGCCCGCCTGGTCGCCGATCCCGGCGATGCTGTTCTTGACGCCGGCTTTGGTGTTCGTGCTCAATCGGCAGTGGGTTTTTCGGTGACATTCGCCGTTCACATGCAATCGTCATTCCCGCGCAGGCGGGAACCCATCTCACACCCTTTGCATCCAGCACCACGCTTGGGAGATGGATCCCCGCCTGCGCGGGGATGACGGGCTAAAAATCGGTAGTTAAGCCACGCGCCAGCACCGCGTCGCCCCGCGCCAGGACGACCAGTGGCAGGCCCGCCGCCGCCGCGCGGTCTGCCGCCAACTGGGTTGGGGCGGAGATGGTGACGAGCAGGGGGCAGTTGGCCAGCACCGCCTTTTCCACCAGTTCATAGGAACAGCGTGACGAGAGCAGCGCGAAGCCGCCGCCCCAGTCCGCCCCCCTGCGCGCCATCGCGCCGATCAGCTTGTCGAACGCGTTGTGGCGCCCGACATCCTCGCGCACCAGCCGGATCGCGCCGTTCGCGCCTACCCAGGCGGCGGCATGGACCGCGCCGGTCGCGGCATTTAACGGCTGATGATCGCCCAGCGCCGCCAGCGCGCGGAAGATTGCCGCCCGGTCTGCCCTGCCCTGCGCCGTCACGCGCGGCAGCGGCCGGATCGCCTGTTCCAGATTTTCGATGCCGCACAGGCCGCAGGAGGAATCCGAGGCGCGATGCCGCACCCGGTTCAGCAGCCGCTCGACGCGTTCGGGTGGCAGGGTGGCGCGCGCCACCAGTCCTTGCGCCGTTGCATGGACATCAACAGCGAACGCCCCGTCGCCCGGCTCGATCAGCCGCTCGGCCAGCGCAAAGCCCAGCACCAGATCATCAATGTCGGCTGGCGTCGCCATCAGCACCGCATAGCCGATGCCGCTAAACTCGATCGCGACCGGCACTTCCTGCGCCAGCGCCCGATCGATCGGCTGCGTCGCGCCATCGGGCGTCAGCCGGTCGAACCGCATCGTACTATTGTCCGCGTGGCTGTCCATCATCGGGTGGGGGTAGCGATGGTCAACCCGCGTCGCAATGCCCGGCTTCATTCACCGCGTTGAACGGCGTCGCCTGATCCTGCGGCACTGGCCTGCCGCCTGCAAGCCGGGCGACGGCCGCCGCGACGACAGACGAAAAGCGATCAGGCTCCTCCTGTGCCATGGCGATGATCCGCTCTTTCATCCGGGGATCCCAGAAGCTCGCCAGATGCTCGGCCAGGGTTGCGGTCGCCTTGGCCTCGCCCATCGTCGCCAGATTGCGGGCGATCTGATGCGCCATATAGACCAGCCGATCGGCGGTGGACATGATCTGGGGTTCGTCGCTCATCGGCCCGGTCCTATTCCGCCGCTTCGAGCGGGGCGATGCGACGGCTCATCTGCGCCTGGCTGGCATAATCCTGCTGCCAGTCGCTGGGGCCGTTGGATGGCATCACCTGCACCGCCGTCACCTTATATTCCGGGCAATTGGTGGCCCAATCGCTATAGTCGGTGGTGATGACGTTCGCCTGCGTCTCTGGATGGTGGAAGGTCGTGTAGACGACGCCCGGCGCGACCCGCTCGGTCACTTGCGCGCGCAATGTCGTTTCGCCCGCGCGGCTGCGCAATGTCACCCAGTCGCCATCCTTGAGGCCGCGATTGTCGGCGTCGGACGGATGGATTTCCAGCCTGTCTTCGGGGTGCCAGGCAGTGTTGGCCGTGCGCCGTGTCTGCGCGCCGACATTATAGTGGGACAGGATGCGCCCGGTGGTCAGCAGCAGCGGGAAGCGCGGGCCGGTCTTTTCGTCGGTGGGCACATAATCGGTCACGACGAACTTGCCCTTGCCGCGCACGAAGCCATCGGCATGCATGGTCGGCGTGCCGTCGGGCGCTGCGTCATTGGCGGGCCATTGCAGCGACCCTTCCGCCTCCAGCCGATCATAATGGACGCCCGCAAAGGTCGGGGTCAGCGCGGCAATCTCGTCCATGATCTGCGAAGGGTGATCATAGGTCCAATTGAGCCCCATGGCGTTGGCGACCAGTTGCACGATTTCCCAATCGGCATGGCCGTTGAGCGGAGCCATCACCTTGCGCACCCGCTGGATGCGGCGTTCGGCATTGGTGAAGGTGCCATCTTTCTCCAGGAAGGTCGATCCGGGCAGGAAGATATGCGCATAATTGGCGGTTTCGTTGAGGAACAGATCCTGCACCACCACGCATTCCATCGCCGCCAGGCCCGCCGCGACATGATGGGTATTGGGGTCGGACTGAAGGATGTCCTCGCCCTGCACGAACAGCCCCTTGAACGTCCCGTCAGTCGCGGCGTCCAGCATGTTGGGGATGCGCAGGCCGGGTTCGGCGTCGAGCGACACGCCCCAGGCCCGTTCGAACAGGCTGCGCGTCGCGGTGTCGGAGACATGACGGTAGCCCGAAAACTCATGTGGGAAGCTGCCCATGTCGCAAGCCCCCTGGACATTATTCTGGCCCCGCAGCGGATTCACGCCCACGCCCTCGCGCCCGACATTGCCGGTCGCCATGGCGAGATTGGCGATCGCCATGACGGTCGAGCTGCCCTGGCTATGTTCCGTGACGCCCAGGCCATAGTAGATCGCGCCATTGCCGCCGGTGGCATAGAGGCGGGCGGCGGCGCGCACCTCGTCCGCCTTCACGCCGGTCAGCGGCTCGATGGCTTCGGGCGAGCGGGCGGGTTGCGAGACGAACTCCGCCCAGTCGGCAAATTCATCCCAGTCGCAGCGTTCACGGATGAAGGCTTCGTCGTAGAGCTTTTCGGTGACGATCACATGCGCCATCGCAGTCAGCATCGCGACATTGGTGCCGGGGCGCAGCGGCAGGTGATGATCCGCCTCGACATGGGGGGACTTGACCAGATCGGTGCGGCGCGGGTCCATGACGATCAGCTTTGCGCCTTGGCGCAGGCGCCGCTTCATACGGCTGGCGAATACGGGGTGGCCGTCGGTTGGGTTCGCGCCGATGACGAGGATCACATCGGCCTGCATCACGCTGTCGAAATCCTGCGTGCCGGCCGATGTGCCGAACGTCTTGCTCAGCCCGTAACCCGTGGGTGAGTGGCAGACCCGCGCGCAGGTATCGACATTGTTGTTGCCGAACCCCTGGCGGATCAGTTTCTGAACCAGGAAGGTTTCTTCATTGGTGCAGCGGCTGGACGTGATGCCGCCGATGGAGCGGGTGCCGTACTTCGCCTGGATGCGGCGAAATTCGCTGGCGGTATGGGCGATCGCCTCGTCCCAGGATACTTCGCGCCAGGGCTGATCGACGCTGGCGCGGATCATGGGGTTGAGGATGCGGTCCTGATGCTGGGCATAGCCCCAGGCGAAGCGCCCCTTGACGCAGCTATGGCCGCGATTGGCCTTGCCGTCCTTCCAAGGCACCATGCGGACCAACTCCTCGCCCCGCATTTCCGCGCGGAAGGTGCAGCCGACGCCGCAATAGGCGCAGGTGGTGACGATGGCGCGGTCGGGCGTGCCGACCTCCACCACCTTCTTCTCGATCAGCGACGCGGTCGGGCAAGCCTGCACGCAGGCTCCGCAGGAGACGCATTCGGAGCCGAGGAAATCCTCGCCCTGCGACGCGGCGACCCTGGAGTCGAACCCCATGCCCTCGATCGTCAACGCGAACGTTCCCTGCACTTCGTCGCAGGCGCGGACGCAGCGGGAGCAGACGATGCATTTGCTGGGGTCGAAGTCGAAATAGGGGTTCGACTGGTCCTTCGCCTGCACCATATTGGTCGCGCCGTCATAGCCATAGCGCACCTCGCGCAGGCCGACGGCACCGGCCTGATCCTGCAATTCGCAATCGCCATTCGCGCCGCAGGTCAGGCAATCGAGCGGATGGTCGGAGATATAGAGTTCCATCACCCCGCGCCGCAATTTCTTGAGCCGCTCAGTCTGGGTGCGGACCACCATGCCGTCTGCGACCGGCGTGGTGCAGGAGGCGGGATAGCCATTGCGGCCCTCCACCTCGACCAAGCACAGGCGGCAGGAGCCGAAACTTTCGACATTGTCAGTCGCGCAGAGTTTGGGGATGGAGCCGCCCAGCAGCGAGGCGGCGCGCATGATGCTGGTGCCTTCGGGCAGGGTCACGGCCTGCCCGTCGATGGTCAGCGAGACGCTTTTGCCCGTGGCGACTGCCGCCGGGGTGCCATGATCGGTTTCGCGGGTGTAGGTCATTCCGCAGCCTCCTGAACGGACTTGGCCAAGCCGAAATCCTCTGGAAAATAGTCGAGCGCGCTCAGCACCGGATAGGGAGTGAAGCCCCCCAGCGCACAGAGCGAGCCATATTTCATCGTGTCGCACAGATCGCGCAGCAGGTCGGATTGCGCATCGAGCGAGGTGTCGATGCGGGATGGAGAACGAGAATAGAGGGCCTTGCCCAGCACCTCGTCATCCCAGCGCAAGCTGGGATCTCTCTTTTCTTCTGCGCCGCCTGCAAGAAGTGAGATGCCAGCGTTCGCTGGCATGACGGCGTGTGGCCGCATCCCGATAATCCGATCGACAATCTCTACCCCGCGCGTCGATCCGATGCGGCAGGGCGTGCATTTGCCGCAGCTTTCCACTGCGCAAAATTCCATCGCGAAACGGGCCATATGCGCCATGTCGACGCTGTCGTCGAACACGGTGATCCCGGCATGGCCGATAAGGCCCCCGGCTGCCGCAAAGGCCTCATAATCGAAGGGCAGATGAAACATGGACGGTGGGAAATAAGCGCCGAGCGGCCCGCCCACCTGCACCGCGCGGACCGGGCGGCCGCTGGCGGTGCCGCCCCCGATGGCGTTCACCAGTGCGCCCAACGTGATGCCGAAGCCGATCTCATAGAGGCCGCCATGCCGTACATTGCCCGCCAGCTGCACCGGCATCGTGCCGCGCGACCGGCCGAAACCGACCGCCGCATAGGCCTCCGCCCCTTCCGCCAATATGAAGGGCACGGCGGCGAGGCTCAGCACATTATTGATGACGGTCGGCTGGCCGAACAGCCCTTTGAGCGCAGGTAGAGGCGGCTTGGCGCGTACTTGGCCGCGCTTACCCTCGATCGAATCGAGCAAGGCGGTTTCCTCGCCGCAGACATAGGCGCCCGCGCCCTCACGCACTTCCAGCGTGAAGGGCGCGATCCGCTGCGCCGCGCGTTCGATCGCCAGCCGCATCGTGTAGATGGCGAAAGGATATTCGGAGCGGATGTAGATATAGCCATGGTGCGCGCCGACGGCGTGGGCGGCGATCGCCATGCCCTCGATCAGACAATAGGGGTCGCCCTCCATCAGCATCCGGTCGGCGAAGGTGCCGCTGTCGCCCTCGTCCGCGTTGCAGACGATATATTTCGCGTCGCCGGGCGCATCCAGCACCGTCTGCCACTTGATGCCGGTGGGAAAGCCAGCACCACCGCGCCCGCGCAGGCCCGACGCCTTGACCGCATCGACCACCGCCTGCGGAGCAAGCGCGCGCGCCGCGTCCAGGCCTTTCCATCCACTTGTGGCGGCATAGTCGTCCAGGCAGACGGGGTCGATCACGCCGCAGCGGGCAAAGGTGAAGCGCTGCTGCCCGGCAAAGAAAGGCAGCGCGTCGATGCGTCCGAGCCGGTTGGGGTGGGTGCCGTCCAGCACCGCCGCCACATCGCCCGGCCCCACCGGGCCATAGCCGATGCGGCCGTCCGCCGTCTCCACCTCGACCAGCGGTTCGATGCTGAACAGCCCGCGCGATCCGGTGCGGATCACGTCGCATCCGGCTTCGGTAAAGGCGTGGGCGACATCATCCGCGCCCAGCGCGACCGATGCCATATCGCGGCTTACATAGATTTTCATGCCGCCACCTCCGCCGCGATCCGCTCCAGCGCCGCACCGTCGATCCGCGCCACCGGGCGGCCATCGACCAAAGCATTAGGCCCGATCGCGCAGAGACCCAGGCAATAGACCGGCTCCAGGCTGACCGCGCCGTCGCTGCGCGTCTGCCCCATTGCCACGCCCAGCCGCTGCGCCGCCGCCGCCTCGATCGCCGCGCCACCGCGCGCCTGGCAGCTTTCGGCGCGGCACAGTTTCACGACATGGCGACCCTGCGGCGTGCGGCGAAAGTCATGATAGAAGGTGACGACGCCATGCACATCAGCGCGCGACAGGTTCAGCGCTTTGGCGATGACCGGCACGATCGCATCATCGACATGCCCGGCCTCTTCCTGCACGGCATGGAGCAACGGCAAGAGGCGGTCGCGCGTCGCGCCATTCTGCGCCGTCCAGCCTTCGATAAACTCGTCCATCCCGATACCCTGCCTCTTGGCCGCAATTTTGCGCCATAGTGGGGCGGCGGGGCGCGTCGGTCAAATCGAAGCCAGCGATGCTTGATAGGGATACTCTATCAAGCATCGGACGCGCCCACATCATCCTCCCCCGGCGGGGGAGGTGGCTGGCCGCAGGCCAGACGGAGGGGTGTCACCTTATCGAGAGGACGACACCCCTCCGTCACGCGCTTCGCGCGCGCCACCTCCCCTTGCAGGGGAGGATTGTTTTTGCCCTAAACTGCGGCGAAGCCCGGCGGCAGGCGCAGTTCCCGCGCGACGGCCAGCACCGCTTGCGCCAATGGTCCCATCGGCGCGCTGTCGGATACGATTACGCCGACCCGGCTACCTTCGCCCATGTCCGGCAACGGCGCGGTGCGTGCCCAGCGCAGCCCGTCCAGCAAGGCGGCATGGCTGTCGGGAATGATCGAACAGAGTCGCCCCTGTTGCACCAGCCCCAGCAGCGCGACATAGCTGTCCGCCGTCACCAAAGGCCGCAGCGCCAGCCCGCGCGCGGCCAGCCGCGCATCCAATATCCGCCGGTTCTGCATCCCCTGATGCAGCAGGCACAGCGGCAGGCTGGCCAAGTCCGCCCAGTCGATGACGGCAGGGATCGGCACGCCGTCGACCGCGCTCACCAGCATTGCGCGCTCCGCATAAAGCGGCACTGACAGCGCATGGGCGGGCGGCTCGAAATCCAGATAGGTGAGGCCCGCGTCCAGCTCGAACGCCGCCAGTTCCCGCTCGATCTGGCGCGAGGTCAGCGCCCGCACCGAAATGTTCAGCCCCGGATAGCGTTCCAGCATCGCTGTCGCCAGGCAACCGATGGCGGGCATGGCGGCGGGGATCGCGCCCAGCCGCAACTCGCCCTTCAATGGTCCGCGCGCGGTTTCCGCCGCCTGCCCTAGCGCCTCAGCCGCAGCCACCAGTTGCCGCGCCCAGGGCAGGATCGCTTCGCCTTCCGGCGTCAATCCGCCATATTTGCGGTCACGGCGGATGAGGCGCTTGCCTAGCTGCGCCTCCAGCGTCGCGATCCCCGCCGACAGCGTGGGTTGCGACACATGGCATTGCGCCGCCGCCCGCGCGAAATGGCCTTCGCGCTCCAGCGCCAGAAAATATTCGACAAGCCGGGTCTGCATCGCTTTGCTATAGGCTTTATAGAGCGAAGCTATCAAGGAAGCGCTATGGCGGCAGGACGGATATTGGGCGCGGTGCTGGCGGGGGGGCGCTCCAGCCGCTTCGGCAGCGACAAGGCGCTGGCCCTGATGCCCGATGGCCGCACCCTGATCGACCATGCCATCGCGGGCCTTGCCCCACATGTCGCGCAGGTGGTGATCTGCGGACGCGCGGGCGGCCTGCCTGATCGGCCAGCGCCGGACATGGGGCCGTTGGGCGGGCTTAACGCGGCGCTCCATCATGCGCTTGCCCATGGTTTTGATGGCGTCCTGACCACCGGCTGCGACATGCCGCTTTATCCGGCAGAGTTGCCCGCCGCACTGATCGGCGAGGGCGCGGCGATCCTCAAGGGCCAGCAACTGCTCGGCTGGTGGCCCGCCACCCTTGCGCCTACGCTCGACGCGCATCTGGCCGAAGCGAATAACCGCTCCATCCATGGCTGGCTCGCCCGCATCGGCGCGCGCGTGGTGGAGATACCGGGGCTGGTGCTGCCCAACATCAACCGGCCAGAGGATCTGGCGCATTGGGCGGAAGACGACTGACGTCGGCGCCCGGCTGTTGCGAGAGTGGCCAACTCGATCTATGATCGCGCTGCCGACCCACGAAAAGGAACCCGCCATGGACATCGCCCTGACCGCTTAGCCCACCCGCTCTGCCTTCAGGAAAGCCTGTGTCCATGCCTGCCATTACCCTTTCATCCCTTGGATGGTCCGCGCCCGACGGCACTGCCGTTCTGGCCGGGCTCGATTTCCGCTTTGCCCCCGAACGCATCGGCCTGATCGGTCGCAATGGCGTTGGCAAATCCAGCTTGCTCGCGCTGATCGCCGGGGAGCGCACCCCGACGCACGGGCATGTCACGATCGACGGACGCATCGCCGTGCTGCGCCAAAATCTTGAACCAGCGCCGGGCGCGAGCATTGCCGACCTGTTCGACGCGCGCGAGGCTTTGGCGGTGATCGACCGGGCGGAGGGGGGCAGCGCGACGCTTGATGAACTGGATGCGTGTGACTGGACGCTGCCCGCGCGCATTGCCGATGCGCTGGCGGACGTGGCGCTGAGTGCCGATCCCGCAACGCCGCTCGTCAGCCTGTCGGGGGGCCAGCGCACCCGTGCCGCGCTCGCCGCCGCGCTGTTTACCCGGCCCGATTTCCTGCTGCTGGACGAGCCGACCAATCATCTGGATGCCGAGGGTTGCGAGGCCGTCATCGCGCTGCTCGCGCGCTGGCGCGGCGGGGCGATCGTCGTCAGCCATGATCGCGCGCTGTTGGAGACGATGGACGCCATCGCCGAACTCACCACGCTGGGTATCGCCCGCTATGGCGGCAATTGGTGCGCCTACACGGCGCGCAAGGCGCTCGAACTGGCCGCCGCGCATCATGATCTCGACCATGCCGAAAAGCAGGCATCAGCCCTGTCGCGCAAGACCCAGCAAATGACCGAGCGCAAGCAGCGGCGCGATGGCGCGGGCAAGCGCGACGCGGCCAAGGGCGGGATGCCCCGCATCCTGCTCGGCCAGCGCAAGCAGCAGGCCGAACAATCGGGCGGCGACGCCGTGCGCCGCGTCGGGCAGCAACAAGGCGAAGCGCGGCTGGCGATCGACGCAGCGCGCGCGCGGATCGAGATATTGGAGCCGATCCGCATCGCCCTGCCCTCCGCCAACGTCGCGCCGGGCCGCATCATCCTGACGCTCGACGCGGTGACGGCGGGTCATGTGCCGGACTGCCCGGTCCTGCGCGACATCAGCCTGACGATCAGCGGGCCGGAGCGGGTGGCGATCACCGGGGCGAACGGGTCGGGCAAATCGACCTTGCTGCGCCTGATTGCGGGTGATCTGTTGCCGATGGCAGGCCGGGTTCAGCGCCCTGTCGATTGCGCGCTGCTCGATCAGGACGTTGCGCTGCTCGATCCGGCACGCAGTATCGCCGACAATTTTGCGCGGCTGCATCCCGGCACGACCCGCAACGCAGTCCATGCCGCGCTGGCCCGCTTCCGGTTCCGCGCCGACCTGGCGTTGCAACAGGTGGGCACGCTAAGCGGCGGGCAGCGATTGCGCGCGGGGCTGGCCTGCGTGCTGGGCGGGGCCGCGCCACCGCCCCTCTTGTTGCTGGACGAGCCGACCAATCATCTCGACCTCGATTCGATCGCGGCGATCGAACAGGGGTTGAACGCCTATGACGGCGCGCTGCTGGTGGTCAGCCATGATGCGCCCTTCCTGGATGCGATCGGCATCACCCGGCGGATAGCCCTCCCGCTTTAGTGCGCGGCGGACGTATCCACGGGTCCAGTCGGCTTGGGCGCGAGCCAGACGATCGCCGTCGCGAGGAACAGGACAAGCGCCGACAGGAAGAAGACATGATCCACCGCGATCGCCAACGCCTCCTGATCGACCAGATTGGAGATGACTTGGCGCGCTTGCTCGAAGGACATGCCCATGGCGCTGAGTTGCGCCTGCGTATCGGCCGGTTGCAACGTGCCCGCCATCTCGCTGCGCGACACGCGCTGCCCATTGCCCCAGCCGGTCAGCACCAGCGAGGTCGCGATCGCCAGCGCCATCGTTCGCAGGAAATTCTGCAGCCCTGCCGCCGACGCCGTTTCGTCGGGCCGCACCGATCCCAGGGTCAACGTGGTCAGCGGGATCATGAAGAAGGGCATGGCAAAGCCCTGGATGAATTGCGGCGCGGCCATCGACCAAAAATCGATCGAGCTGGTCCAATGCGCCCGCCACAGGGTCATCAGCCCCAGCCAGAAGAGCGCACCCGAAATCATGATGCGCGGATCGACCCGCCCCGTCATCCGCGCGGCGATCGGCGCGGCCATCAGGGCCGCCACCGCCGTCATGGCGGTCAATATGCCTGCATCTGTGGCGGTGTACCCCATCGACGTCTGCAGCCATTGCGGGATGACGACGATGCCCGCGAAATAGGCGCCAAAGCCCAGCGCCAGCGAAAAGACGCCCGACGTGAAGCCGATATGGCGGAATATCCGCAGATCGACGATCGGATGCTCTTCGGTCAATTCCCAGATGATGAAGGCGGCAAAGCCGATCACCGCCAGGATCGCCAGGATGACGATCAGCGGATCGCCGAACCAGTCATGGTCGCGGCCGATATCCAGCATGATTTGCAGGCAACCGATCCAGAAGACCAGCAGGAACAGGCCCATGCGATCGATCGGCACGCGCGCGGTTTCCGTTTCCACCGGGCGCAGCAGCGCCATCGCCGCCACCACGCACAGGATCGCGATCGGCACGTTGATGAAGAAGATCCAGTGCCAGCTCCAATTGTCGCTGATATAGCCGCCGATGATCGGCCCCATCGCCGGGCCGAGCAGCGTGGTCATGGCCCATAGCCCCATCGCCCGCGCGCGTTGGTCAGGCGGAAAGATGCGCAGTAGCAATGTCTGCGACATCGGCATGATCGGCCCGCCACATAGCCCCTGGCCAATGCGGCACGCCACCAGCATGGTGAGCGACATGGACAGGCCGCACAGCACCGAGAAGATGCCGAAGCCGATCATCGCCCAAATGAACATCTTCACCACCCCGAACCGCTGGGCGAGCCAGCCGGTCAAGGGCACGCAGATGGCCTCCGCCACCGCATAGGAGGTGATGATCCACGTCCCCTGATCGGGCGTGATGCCCAGATTGCCCGATATGTGCGGCACCGAGACATTGGCGATGGTCAGGTCGAGCACGACCATGAAATTGCTGAGCGCCAGCACCAGTCCGGCGAGCGTGCGCTGGCGCGGCGTCAGCCGGGAAAAGATGCTGTCCTCGTCGCTCACCTGCCGACCCTTCAGTGACCGGAAAGGTCGATCTCGACCTCCGTGGAGAGGCCGACGCGCAGCGGATGCGCCGCCAGTTCCTTGGGGTCGAGCGCGATGCGGACGGGCAAGCGCTGCACCACCTTGATCCAGTTGCCGGTCGCATTCTGGGCCGGGATCAGCGAGAGCGACGCGCCGGTGCCACCGGAAAAGCCGACGACCTTGCCATGATAGACGACGTCGCCGCCGTAGATGTCAGCGGTTACCTTGGCGGGCATGCCGACCTTCACCTTGCCCAGTTGCCGTTCCTTGAAATTGGCATCGACATAGACCTGGGCGAGCGGGACAATCGTCATGATCGGGCTGCCCTGCGCGACGCGCTGGCCGACCTGCACCTGGCGCTTGGTCACGACGCCGTCGATCGGCGCGCGGATGACGGTGCGCTCCAGGTCTAGCTTCGCTGCGTCGAGCTTTGCCTGCGCTGCCATCACCGCCGGGTCGGTATCGACCTGCGATCCGCGCACCAGTGCATCATTGGCGGCGAGTTGCCCGCTTGCCGCGCTGCGCGTCGCTTGCGCCGTGGTCACGCTGGCGCGCGCGACATCAAGCGCGGCGCGGGCGGCGGCATAGGCCGTGCGCGCACTCGTCACTTCGTCGCCCGATACCGCCCCGTCGCCAACCAGCGCTTCACGCCGTTGCAGATCGACCCGCGCCTTTTCGACATCGGCCTGCGCGCTGGCGAGTTGCGCCCGTGCCTGGACAATGTCCGCGCCGCGTGCATCGACCTGCGCCGAGAGCGCGCCGCTGGTGGCCGACGTCTGGCGGAAGCGGCGCTGTGCTTCGGCCAGGTCCGCCTGTGCCTGCGCAATGGCGATGCGGGCGTTGGTGGGGTCGAGCTTCACCAATATGTCGCCGCGCTTGACCGCCTGCGTATCGCTGACCAGCACCTCGATCGCCTGCGCGGAAATGAGCGGGGTTACCTGCGCCATTTCGGCATTCACATAGGCATTGTCGGTGCTGACATGGTTGCGGCCGACCAGGACATACCAGGCCGTCCAGAGCAGGCCAGCGACGACCACCGCGAGCGCCAGCCGGGTCAGCCAGGTCTTGCGCGCACTGCTGCGATCGGCCTGGGTTTCATCGGTCGGGGCGGTAAGTTCGGGAGTGGCGTCAGCCATGCGGTGCGTCCTTGGACAGGGCGGCGTCAGGGGCGAAACCGCCACCCAGCGCGCGGATCAGGGCAATATCGAGCGAAAAGGCGCTTGCCTCCAGCCCGGAAACGGTACGCTGCGCGGCGAGGAGTTGATCCTCCACATTCAGCACATCCAGATAGGTGGACAAGCCGCCATCATAGCGTTTTTTGGCGATGCCATAGGCGTCCTGCGACGCGGCCACGGCCGCACGGGCATCGACCAGGCGCGCGTCCAGCGTGCGGCGGCTGGTGACGGCGTCCGCCACCTCCTGATAGGCTGTCAGTACGGCCTTATCATAGCTCGCCACCGCTTCGTCATAGGTCGCGCGCGCACCGCGATACTGGCCCTGCAGCGCGCCACCGTGAAAGATCGGCAGGCTGATCGCTGGCCCGGCATTGCCGAAGATCGAGTCCTTCTGGAACAGATTATTGGTGAAGGGCTGGGCCGATCCGATCGCGCCGCCATTGGCGAAGACGGTGTTATAGCCAAGCGACTGCAGGCCGATCAGTGCGCTCAGGCGCACGGCGGGGAAGAAATCGGCGCGCGCGACCTTGATCCGCTTGGCCGCCGCCTCGGTACGGGCGAGGGCCGCCGCGATGTCGGGACGGCGCGCGATCAGATTGGTGGTGACGTCGGCGGGAAGCCCAAGCGGGGCCAGCGCGCCGGGCGTTGGCCGAGTAATAGCCGCGCCGCGGTCCGGCCCCGCGCCGATCAGTGCCGCAATCTGATGCTGGCGCAGTGCGATCGCCATGCGCGCACCGGCCAGTTGCGCCCGTGCGGACGCGACCGTGGCGTCGGCCTGCCGCACGCTGCCGCGCGTTTCCAGCCCATTTTGCCGCCGATCCGCGACCAGCTTCTGGCTGGCCATGCGGATGGCGAGCGTGCGCTGCTGAATGTCCGCCTCATCATAGAGCCGGGCAAGGTCGGCATAGGCGTCGGCGATGCCCGTGGTCAGCGCCAATTGCGCCTGCTGCGCGTCAAGTTCTGCCGCACGCGCCTGCGACGTTGCCGCCGCCAGTGCCGCGCGGTTCTTACCCCACAGGTCGAGGTCAAGCCCCAGGTCCAGCGCCAGCCGTCCGGTGCCGAGCCAGCCCTGCGGCACGAACTCCTTGGGCATGCCCATATTGTAGCTTTGCTTGGTGGCGGCCGCGCTGGCGTCGAGATTGGCGGAAGGCAGCAATGCCGCGCCGGACTGTTGCGCCAGCGCCTGCGCCTGACGGAAACGCGCGGCGGCGATCGCCATGTCGGGCGCGTTGCGCAAGCCTTCCTCGATCAGTGCGGTCAGTTGCGGATCGCCATAGGCGCGCCACCAGTCCGTAGCGGGCCATGCCGCCTGTGGCGCGGCGAGGCTCTGCTGCGCGGCGATCGTGTCCGCCGCGCGAATTTCGGGCTTGGTCCCCAGGTCAGGGACCGCTGCGCACCCCGCCAGCAACGACATCATCGTCGCTAGGACCAGCGGACGAACGGGCGGGGAAAGGCGACTCACCGACATAAAAACCGTACCATCTAGTATGAAAAATGCATCTGGCGTCGCGACACCGGCTTGTCAAGATGTTTATCATACTCTATGGTACGGTTTCATGACAAGCGCTTCCACCACCCCCCCCACTAGCCGAAGGGAAGCACGCCGTCTGGACCGGCGCGATGCCATATTGACCGTGGCCAAGGCCTATTTCCTGGAACATGGTTATGCCAGGACGACCATGTCGGGCATCGCAGCAGCGCTGGGCGGGTCCAAGGGCACTTTGTGGAATCACTTCCCTTCAAAGGAAGACTTATTTTCGGCGGTCCTCGATCGGGTCGCGACCGCCTATCGCGCGCAACTGTCGCAAATCCTCGACCCGTGCGGCGTGCTGGAACCCACTTTGTTGCGCGCCTGTCGCAGCCTGCTCGACAAGGTCTGTTCGACCGAAGCGATCGCCCTGCACCGGTTGATCTATGCCGAGAGTGGTCGATTTCCTGAACTCAGCCGGATATTCTTCGAGCTTGCGCCACGCCACACCCGCGCCCTGCTCGCCGACTATATAAGTGGTGCAATGGATCGGGGCCAGTTGCGGCAGGACGACCCCGCCGATGCGGCGCGCGTCCTGATGGCCATGACCATGGCTGGCAGCCATCAGCAGTTGATGATCGGTCGAATTACCGAGCCGTCTTCGGCGCAGATGCAGGCCGATGTCGAGCTGGCCGTCACCCTGTTCCTGCGCGGCTATGCGCCCGAACCGAACAGCGCGAACCGTTAACCATTTCTTTGCGGTGCGTTCCTATCCTTCCATGACGGGCGGAAGGACAGACGATGCCATTTTTCAAACGGAACGAAGCCTCGCAGTTCGATGCCCCCGATGCGGAGGGTCGCGCACGCACCCAGCGCCGTCTGCGCGTGCTGCTGATCGACGAAAATCCGACCGCGCGCGCTGTCATCGCCCGCCGCCTGTCGCACCTCAACTATGACGTCGCCCTCGCCGACACGGGATTCAGCGCGCTCAGCCTGCTGGTAACACATAGGGTCGATATCATCTTGATCGACATGGGGCTGACGATGCCGCCCGCCGTCGCGACCATGAAGCAGATCCGCGCTGCCAATCTAGCGGCCTCCGCCTGTTTCGTCATGATCGCCGGGCGGCTCGACAGCCAGGCGACTGTCGAAGCGCTGGACGCGGGCGCGGACGACTATGTCGTCAAACCGTTCGACTTCGACATATTCGACGCGCGACTGCGGCATCTGTGCCAGCGCGCCGAACAGATGGGGGAGCTGACCCGCCACAATGCCGAACTCGACGCCCGCATCGCGCGCCGTGCCGTGGAACTGGGCGAAACCCGCGAGACGCTGCGCGAATTGCAGATCGATCGCGCGCGGCTCGTCTCCTCGATCCAGGCCTTGCACGACGAACTCGAACGGGTCACGGCGCAGCAGGGCTAGGCGTCAGTCCAGGGTCAGCCAAAGCGACAGGCCGTCGCCAGGCTGCGCAGGTGGCGCATCCACCGCGATCCGCACTGCATCGGCCCGCGCCCGGTCGAGGACAGCCGCCGCGACCGTTGGCTGGTGATAGACCCGGTCGGCCTCCCCCAACAGCCGCGCCACCCGCAAGGTCAGATCGTCAGGATCGTTGGATGCTAGCCGGATCGGCTCCAGCCGCGTCGCATCCGCATCGCCCTGCCCTTCGATCCAGCGCGGCACGGCATCGGCCGCACCGGCGCGCAAGGGATCGATCATCCCGCCCGCTGCCAGACCGGCATCAATCGCCCGGCGTCGATCGCCGCCATCGGGCCAGCGCGCGTGGATCGCCCCCCGCGCCGCCGACAATGTGCTCGCCAATGCGCCAAGGCCCGCAGGCATCAGCGTCTCCAGCCTTTGCCGCAACGCCTTCGCCAATCCCGCCGACGCGCCACCCGTGCCGATCGCAATCAGTACCGGATCGCGATCGACGATCGCGGGCAGCGTAAAATCGCACAGGTCGGGATTGTCGGTCGCATTGACCAGCACGCCGCGCGCGCGCAAGCGCTGGGCAGTAACGGCATCGCCATCCGACACGATCGCGATCCGCGCATCGCTATCTTCTTCGCCGACGATCCGCGCGCCTGCCCGTTCCAGTAGGCGGCGCTTGGCGTCCGCCGCTTCGCCTCCGCCGGTCAGGATCACGGGCCTGCCCGTCAGGCGCAAGAACACGGGCAGGCTGTGCATCAGTCGGCCAGCCAGTCGGGGATCGAATCGCCTTCGATCAATGTCTCGATCGGCGGGCGGGCGCGGACCACGGCCCAGCGGTCGCCCGACACCAGCACTTCGGGCGTCAGCGGGCGGCTATTATAGGTGCCCGCCATCGTCGCGCCATAAGCGCCTGCGGTCATGAAGGCGACCAGATCGCCGGCTTCTACCACGTCCATATCGCGACCCATGGCGAAGGTGTCGCCCGTCTCGCATACGGGTCCGACGACATTGGCGGCGGCCTGCTTGCCCGATGGCGCGACCGCGCGAATGTCATGCCAGGCGTCATAGAGGCTGGGCCGCAACAGGTCGTTCATCGCCGCGTCGACGATGACGAAGGGGGCCTTGGCCCCCTGCTTCACGCGCACCACGCGCGAGAGCAGCGCGCCGGCATTCCCCACGATCACGCGGCCAGGCTCGAACATCAACCGCACCGGCCAGCCCTGCGTCACCCGGCACACCATCGCGCCATAGTCGGCGGGGCTGGGCGGCAACGGCTGCGACGGGTCGTAGGGGACGCCCAGGCCACCACCCAGGTCAGCGGTGCGAATGTCATGGCCCGCTTCGCGCAGCGCCGTGATGAGTGCGCCGACCTTGGTAAAGGCGGCCTCCAGCGGGGCGAGATCGGTCAACTGGCTGCCGATATGGACGGCGACACCCTGCACATCCAGCCCCGGCAGATCGCGGGCGGCGGCATAGCTCTCCAGCGCGCGGTCATAGGGGATGCCGAACTTGTTTTCCGACTTGCCGGTCGAGATCTTGGCATGGGTGCCCGCATCGACATCGGGATTAATGCGATAGGCGACCGGCGCGCGCTTGCCCATCGACAGCGCGACTTGCGACAGCATCTCGGCTTCCGGTTCGCTTTCCAGATTGAACTGGAAAATGCCATGGTCAAGCGCCAGCCGCATTTCGTCTGCGGTCTTGCCGACGCCAGAAAAGACGATGCGGTCGGCCGGGATGCCCGCCGCCACCGCGCGCAGCAGTTCGCCGCCGGACACCACGTCCGCGCCCAGGCCCAACTTCGCCAGCGTCGCCAGGACGGCGGCATTGGGATTGGCCTTGACCGCAAAGGCGATCAGCGGATTGTCGAGCGCGGCCAGCCCTTCGCGGAACACGCCGACATGGCGTTCCAGCGTCGCGGTCGAATAGACATAGACCGGCGTGCCGACCGCATCGGCGATCACCGCCATCGGCACCTGCTCCACCCGCATGGTGCCGTCTACATAGTCGAAATGGTCCAATTTCCAGTCCTTACAGGCTTATTGCGGCTGCTTTTCGGGCGGCAGGTCGAACGGGTCGTCGCTGCGCTGGCGCGATTGGGTCAGCAATTCGACGTTGCGTTCGGGCCGCGCCTGGATGGACGGTGCCATCAGTTCGCCGCCGGTGGGGGCGGTCGCCGCGCCCACGGGTACGGCGGGCAGTTTCTGGTCCTTGAGCGGCTTGAGCGCAGGCCGTCCGCCGCAGCCCGCCAGCACCAATGCGGCCACAGCCAGCCCGGCCAGCGTGCGCGTCTTCATGAGTCCAGTTCCTTCTTCGCCTGAGCGATCCGCGCCCGCACCTGCGCCGGGGCCGTGCCGCCATGGCTCGTCCGGCTCGCCACGGAGGCATCGACGGTCAGCACCGCATAGACGCGATCGTCGATCCGCGCGTCTATATCCTTCAGCGTCGCGATCGGCAGTTGATCGAGCGGTACGCCTGCCGCCTCGGCCGCCGCCACTGCGCGCCCGGTGATATGATGCGCCTCGCGGAAGGGAATGCCGCCTTCGCGCACCAGCCAGTCGGCCAGGTCCGTCGCGGTGGCGAAGCCGCTTTCGGCGAGGCCGCGCATCCGGTCGGTGCGGAAGGTCACCGTCTCGATCATGCCGGTCATCGCCGCGATCGACAGGCCGAGCAGGTCGTGCGCCTCGAACACCGGCGGCTTGTCGTCCTGCATATCCTTGGAATAAGCGAGCGGCAGGCCCTTCATCGTCACGCACAGCGCGGTCATGCAGCCCATGATCCGCCCGGCATGGCCGCGCACCAGTTCGGCGGCATCGGGATTGCGCTTCTGCGGCATGATCGAACTGCCGGTCGAATAGGCGTCGGGCAGCTTCACAAAGCCGAAGGGCTGGCTCGCCCAGATGATGAATTCCTCCGCCAGCCGCGACAGATGCAGCGACGCCTGCGTTGCCGCCATCAGATAATCGAGCGCGAAGTCACGGTCGGATACGCTGTCCAGGCTGTTATCGGTTGGCCGGGCAAAGCCCAGCGCCTCCGCCGTCGCCTGGCGATCGATGGGGAAGCCGGTGCCAGCGAGCGCCGCCGCACCCAGCGGACATTCGTCGGCGCGCGCCCGCGCATCGGCAAAGCGGCTGCGGTCGCGACGGACCATTTCATAATAGGCCATCAGATGATGGCCGAGCGTCACCGGTTGCGCCGACTGCAAATGAGTGAAGCCCGGCATCACCGCATCGGCATGCTCCTCCGCCCGCGCCAACAGCGCGCGTTGCAGGCCAAGCAGGCCCGCCGCCACTTCGTCGATCGCATCGCGCACCCACAGGCGAAAATCGGTCGCAACCTGATCGTTGCGGCTGCGCGCGGTATGCAGCCGTCCGGCGGTCGGCCCGATCAGCTGCGCCAGCCGCGATTCCGTGACCATATGAATATCTTCGAGGTCGAGATCGACCGGCACGCCATCGGCTGCATATTCCGCCGCGATCCGGTTCAGCCCCTCGGTAATCGCCTGCGCATCCTCGCCATCGACGATGCCCTGCTGGGCCAGCATCGCGACATGCGCCTTTGACCCGGCGATATCTTGTTGCCACAAACGCTTGTCGAACGGGATGGAGGCATTTATCTCGCGCATGATCGACGCGGGGCCGGCCGCAAACCGGCCACCCCACATGCTGTTGGAGCCTTCTCCCTTGGAAACCCCATTGTCCTCATTTGCTTCGCGCGCGCTAATGATACTGCTCCTGGCTGCCGGTCTGGCGGCTTGCGATAGGCAATCGCCGCCCGCTGGGCAAGCCAATGCAAGCATGAGCGGCGAGGTTCCGGCTTCTGGGAATGCAACGGCGGGCAGCGAAGCGTTCAACTACCGGCTCGATCGCAGCAAGGCGGGGACGGCCGCGCCGACCTTCGCCTTCCAAAACCCCGATGGCGGCGAGGCGACGCTGCAGGATTTTGCCGGGCGGCCAATGCTGGTCAATCTGTGGGCGACCTGGTGTACGCCATGCGTCGCGGAAATGCCGACGCTTGACCGGATCGCCGCCACCTATGGTCCCAAGGGGCTGGCCGTCCTCACCATCTCGCAGGACAATCAGGGTGAAAAGGCAGTAAAACCCTTTTTCGCCAAGCATGACCTGCCTCATTTGAAGGGTTGGGCAGACCCCGAAAACCAGTTCGGTTTCGACTATGCCACCGGCCTGTTGCCCACCACCGTCCTCTATGATGCGCAGGGCAAGGAAATGGTGCGCGTCATCGGCGCGATGGATTGGGAAGGGGCGGAAGCCAAGGCGCTGATCGACGCCGCGATGGCTTCCTGATCCGAAAGACCAAGGCGCACTAAAACGAACATAGCGAAAAAATCCACCATGCCAGCTGCGTGCAAAATGCATGATCGTCAGTGCAAAATTGGCAATTGCGCAAAGTCGTAGAAGAAAATTATCCTGTTGAGTCGCTGCTCAGATAAGCAGCGGCAATTATTGCATTTTTACTTAAAAATTGTGCGGCGCAATAGAGGCTTTGCCTGAGCCAATCGTCAAACCCCCTGTCATCAACAATGCAATAACAGGGGGCATGAATGACACGCTTGTCAGCGCTTAAACTTTCATTGATTCTCGCTTCGTCTTGGTCCGCTTGCGCATTGGCGCAGGAAGCACCGCAGGAACCACAGACCGAGGACGGCGGCACCATCATCGTCACCGGCACTCGCGCCGTCGGCATGCAGGTCGCCGACAGCGCCGCACCGATCCAGGTCTTGGGTCAGGACGCGATCACACGGGTCGGCCAGCCGAACCTCAACCAGGTTCTGACCCAGATCGTCCCCAGCTTCACGGCGCAGACGCAGGGCACCGATCTTTCCAGCTTCTCGCTCTCCGCCCGTCTGCGCGGCCTCAGCCCCAACCACACGCTGGTTCTGGTCAATGGCAAGCGTCGGCACGGCAACGCCATTCTGCAGGTGCTTGGTGCCTTCTCCGGTTCGGCCGCACCCAGCATCGATCTCATTCCGCCAGACGCCGTCTCGCAGGTCGAAGTCTTCCAGGAAGGCGCCGCCGCCGTTTACGGCACGGACGCGATTGCAGGCGTCATCAACTTCATCCTCAAGGACCAGGCCGAAGGCGGCTCGTTCAAGGTCACGGGCGGTCAATATTATGACAGCCAGGGCGAACTATTCTCGGTTTCCGGCAATTATGGCGTCAAGCTGGGCGAAGACGGCTTCCTCAACGTTAGCCTGTTCCACCGCCGTCAGGATTATACGACGCTGGGCGAAGGCCAAGTCCAAGTGACGAAGCCTGACGGCACGCTCCAGCCCAATGCGCCGGCCCAATGGTCAAACCTTGCCGGCGATGCGCTGGCCAACATCAACGGCGGCCAGCCCAAGACCGAACTCAACCTGCTCTTCTACAATGCCGGCTATGATTTCGGTGGCGTCGAAGTCTACAGCTTTGGCGATGTGTCCCGCCGCGAAGGCTGGGCCAAGCAGGGCTACCGCCATCCCAAGCGCATCTGTTACGAGACCGGAAACCTGGGCGGCGGCGTCACCCCTGCCGCCTACGATCCCAGCATCTGCTACAGCGACACCGGCATCAACGGCATGGTCCCGCTGCAGCATGTGATCGAGGATGAATATAGCTTCACCGTCGGCGCCAAGGGCGAGTTTGGTGGCGGTTGGAATTACGACCTCAGCACCACCTACGCCAATCAGAAGAATGATATCTGGACTGAAAATTCCGCCCATCGCGAAGTGTGGCAGGAAAGCTATGCCGCAGCACTGGCAGGCATCGGCACGCCCAATACGCCCGACAAGGCCTATGATGGTGGTTTCCGCCTGAGCCAGACCACGGTGACCGCCGACATCCGCAAGGAATTCGAGGTCGGCATGGCCGCGCCGTTGACCTTCGCCTTCGGTGGGGAATATCGCAAGGACACCTATGAAATTGTCCAGGGCGATTTCTATTCGACCTACAAGACCGGCGTGCAGTCCTTCCCCGGCTATAAGGCGACCGACGCGGGCCGCTTCAAGCGCAGTTCGCGCGCTGGCTATATCAACTTCATCGCTCAGCCGGTCGAGGGCTGGACGGTCGATCTGGCCGGTCGCTATGAAGATTATACCGACTTTGGCGATACGCTGATCGGCAAGATCACGACCCGTTACGACTTCTCGGACGCCATCGCCATTCGCGGCACCGCCAGCACCGGCTTCCGCGCTCCGTCGCTCGCCGAACAGAAATATTCGACGATCAACGTGGGGCCAACCAGCGCCGTGGCCCAGCTGCCCGCGGGCAGCCCGGCAGCCGCCTTGCTCGGCTTCGACTCGCTTGGCCCAGAAAAGTCCAAGAACTTCTCGGCGGGCATCGTGCTGCGGCCCGTCCCCAAGCTCGCCATCACCGTCGATGCCTATATGATCAAGATCAAGGATCGCATCGCCGCTACGGCTTCGCGTAACGCCGTCCAGGGTGGCGTCGTCCAGCCTGGTGCTGCCGCGATCTTCGATGCGCTCGCTGCCGCCGGCATCGTTCTCGACACCGCCCTGCAGACCGTGGGTGTTCAGAGCTTCACCAACGGTATCGATACCCGGACAACCGGCGTCGATTTCTCGATCAGCTACCCGGTGGCGCTGGACTTTGGCTCGCTGGCCCTGTCGCTCAACGGCAATTACAACAAGACGAAGATCACCAACAACAAGGTCGGCTATCCGCTGTTCAACGCGGCGTCGGAAAGCAATATCGAAGATACAACCCCCAAATATAAGGTCGGCTTCGGCGCTCTGCTCAAGGCGGGCAAGCTAAGCGTCAACCTGCGCGAAACCCTCTATGCCAAGACGAGCGTCCTGGTCCGGCCGGGTGTAGGTAGCGGCGTGGTGCCGGAAGGTGGCTTCCTCATCGCCGATGGCGCTCTGGTCAACGGCGTGAATGCCAACCAGCTCTACTTCAATGGCGTGGTCAAATCGGCGATCATCACCGATCTCGAAGTCGGCTATGACTTTAACGACAATGTCACCTTCTCGCTGGGCGCGAACAACCTGTTCGACAAGGTGCCCGAAGTGCCCAAGATGGTGACGGGTACGGGCGTTGTCGTGAACCCCGGCGTGTCGCCCTACCAGAATGGCTCTGGCTCCTATAACAGCCCCTATGGCCATGGCCCCTACGGCACGGCGGGCGGCTATTATTACGCGCGCATCGACTTCAAATTCTAACTCACGTCACGAAGGAGGGCCGGTTCGGGAACGAACCGGCCCTTTTCCTATGGAGGGTGCCTGCATGACTGGATCGTCCGACAGCCTGTCCCGCCGCATGGTGATGCGTGGGGCTATGGGTGCCACCGCCATCGTAACGGCCACCCCCGCCCTCGCCCAGCGCGGGCGCAAGGTCGACCTGCCCGACGATCCCGCCGCTATGGTCGCCAGCCTGACCGACGGAATCTTCCTCAACAGCAATGAACATCCCATCGGCCCCGGCGCTGCGGCGCTTGACGCGCTGGCCAAGCTGCCGCCCTTGTCGGGGCGCTATGGCATGGCGTTCGCCGCCAAGCTCGAAAGCTTGTTCGCGCGGCAGAACGGCCTGTCGCCGACACAGGTGCAGGTCCATCCCGGTTCCTTCATGCCGCTCCGCTCGGTCGCGCTGACCTATTCCTCGACTGACCGACCGATCGCCTATTTCGAGCCGACCTTCGACCAGGGATTTCTGGGCCTTGGCAACCAGAGCGTCACGCGATCGGTCGCCGTGCCGCTGTCGGGCGATTTCGCCGGGAACCCCCGCACATTGCTCGCCGCCGCGCCGGATGCTGGCGTCTATTATCTGTGCAATCCCAACAACCCGACCGGCCTTGTCACGGCGCGGGCCGACATCGACTGGCTGCTCGCCAACAAGCCAAAGGGCGCGATCCTGCTGATCGACGAAGCCTATATCGATTTCAGCGACGCCCGGACCTGCCTCGATCTGGTGGCCAGTGGCGCGGACGTGCTGGTGACGCGGACCTTTTCGAAGATTTACGGCCTGGCGGGCTTGCGCTGCGGCTTGATCGCGGGGCGTAAGGATCTGCTCGACGGCATGGCCCGCTATGGCACCAACATCACGCCCATGCCCGCCGTGATCGCGGCGGAGGCGAGCCTGCTCGACCCCACGCTGCTGCCCATGCGCAAGGCCGAGAATAAGGCGGTGCGTGATGATCTCTATCGCTGGCTAGACGCGCAGGGGTTGCGCTACCTGCCTTCGCAGGCGAGCTTCGCGATGATCCATGTCGGTCGTTCGGGCGCAGACGTCACCGCAGCGTTGGCGGCGCAGAAAATCTATATCGGCGGGCCGCGCAAATATATGGACGACTGGGTCCGCGTATCGTTCGGCACCCCGGTTGAAATGCAGGCGTTCAAGGCCAGACTGCTCAAGGCGCTGGCATGAGCCTCAGCCGTCGCGAGGCGTTGGGCGCGGCGGTGGCCCTGCCGCTGGCCGCGCGGACAGCACGCGCCGCGACGCCCACCCTTCCCGACAGGGGCAGCTTTGCC
>Ga0156326_169_pt1 | contig 38502 bp, 31 predicted proteins | sample RifCSPlowO2_12_FD_107974 | JGI IMG/M metagenome (GOLD analysis project Ga0156326, IMG submission 107974) | Sphingomonadales bacterium RIFCSPLOWO2_12_FULL_63_15 | reverse complement strand
GGCTTAGACACCCAGTTCCTAATTCAGATCAGAGGCTTACGCCACTCCCGCCAACCCTTCAGGACACTTTTGGTGAATAAGGCGGGCTAAGCGAACTGCGCGACGAGGTGCTGCGCCAGCGCGCACAGATGCGCCAGTCTTACATCGCGGCCATGAACCAGGCGAACCTGTCGGCAAATTATGCCGGGGTGGTGCGCCAGCGCGACCGTGATGCGCGTGACGCCGCTGGCGCCAACGCCAATCGCAACCGGTGAGGCGAGCCATGCGTCATCTCATCCGCCTGGCATGCGTCCTGTTCGGCTTGCTTAGCGCCACGCCCGCGCTAGCGATCGATGCCAGCTATCACACTTGGGACGGCTTTTCCGAAACCGTCGATGCGTTTCACCTGGTGGCGATGATCTTCGGCGATCCGCGCTACGAGACGCTGGTTTTGACTGTCGCGGTGGTCGGCATCGGCCTTGGCGCAGTCATCGCCAGCATTCGCGGTTCCGGCATGGGCCTGGTCGCGTTCGGGTTCCAGATGCTGGTCGGTATCGGCCTGTTTGCAGGGATGATCGCTACGACCGGCACGGTCCACGTCTATGACCGTGTACGCAATGCCTATCAGCCGGTCGGCGACGTTCCCAATCTCATCGTGCTGGTCGCAGGTGTCACCAACCTGATGGAACGGGCGCTGGCCGAAACCATCGATGACAACACCACAGATCCCAATGCCAAGCTCGAATTTGGTGCGGGCGGCCATGCGTTCGAACTGTTCCTCAACGCAGTCTCGCCGCGCAGCCCGATCGTCGACACCTTCCTTGATACAACGGTGAAGGATTATGTGCGGCAATGCTATCCGGTCGCGCGTGTCTCACCGGCCTATGGCGTTGATGACGATCAGCTGTTCCGCACCTCGACCGACCTTCCCGCCTCCTTTGCGGCGATGGCTGGCCCTGCGACCTTCTCGACCGTCTTCACGTCGAGCGACAAGGGCGGCACGACGATGAGCTGCGATGCAGCGTGGGACCATATTGCCGATCGCCTGTCGGACTCGACTGTGTTCGACGCTTATAGCGACCAGGTCTGCGCCCGCACCGGGTTCGATGTGAACCAGGCGAGCCAGCGCGATCGCTGCCGCCAGCAGATCGATGCGCTGGGCGACATAATGCTGGGCCAATCGATGAGCCGACAGACGTTCCTCACCAACATCCTCCTCGGTCAGACGGTCGGCGATGTGCTGTTTGAAGATTCGCCTGCAGCCACGGCGCGGGTAATGGCGAACCGCGCGATCGAGTCCAATGGGCTTGCCACGCTTTCGACGGCCAATGAGTGGATGCCGACCATCCGGGCTTCGGTTTTCGCGATCGTGCTCATGATGATGCCGATCGCGCTGCTATTCATCCTGACGCCGATCAACCTGCGTGTTGCAAGCTTCGCGCTCGGCCTGTTCGTGTTTGTCGCGCTGTGGGGCGTGATCGATGCAGGCATTTACCAGCTCACCCTCGGCCGGGCGATGGATGTGCTTGCCGAACTGCGCGCGACCAACGTGGCTGCCGATAGCTGGATCCTTGCGCCATCGGCGGCAATGAAGGCGCTCGCCATCTTCGGGTCTTTCCGAACCGCAGCGGCGGGCCTGGCGGGCGCGTTCGTGTTCACCGTGTTCCGCTTCTCGGGCAATATGTTCACCGCTTTCACGTCGGGCATGCTCGGCGTCCAGGGCCAGGGCAGCATGGCGGCGGCAACAGTGGGGACCAGCGAGGGCTATGCCTCTGCGCTCGAAGCGCAGGCTTCGGCCGGTGGCACGATGTCGCGGCGCTCCACCTCTTCGGGGTTCGGCGATTTTGGCGAACGCAGCAGCTTTGGGCTCGATCGCGCCTTTGCGTCAGCCGGGACGGTGCTGGGCGAACATGGTGGCGGCGCGACCGGAACGGCGGCGTTCGGGCTGGGTCGGGCGGATGCCGCACGAGAACTGGGCGGGCTTTCCCCTGCCCTGGTCGGGCGGGATTTGAACGATCCTGCCACGGCCAGTGCCATCCGGGCCAATGCAGCGACCTCTGCCATCCACAATTTTGCGCAGGGAGATGCGCTGCGCAAGCTTGGCACGAGCTACTTCGGCGAAGGCCAGGGTGGCGAACGCGCTTTTGCCACTTTCGCGCAGAACATGGTGCAGTGGAAGGCGTTCGGTGACAGCCAAGCCTATGAGATGATGCAGTCGGGCGCGCAGCGGCATTTTGAACGCAGCGGCTATGATGCAAAGGACGCCGCGCTCAAGGCGTCGACCGTGATCGCCCAGGCCGGTGCTGATCCGACCTTCGCTAAGATCACGGCCAACGCCTTCGATCAGGAACAGATGCTCCGCAATGACCTAACTGCCGCGCAGACGCAGGTTGGCGCGATGGAAGGACGACGCGACTATGCCGGCGACAGGGTTGCGGAGGTCGAACGCGGCAATGTCGCGACCGAACAGGCGCATCGTACCGGACATAATCAGGGGCAGCGCGAGGCCGCAGGGATACTGGGTCTCTCGGTCACCGAAACCAGCCGGCGCATCGGGTTCATCAATGCGCTATCCGGCGAAGCGCGATCGACTGCGATCAGCCAGTTGTCGCGCTCGACCGGGCGCAACGAGGCCCAGGTGCTGCGCGCGCTGGAAAGCTACAACGCCGCTGTTCAGGTCGGCACTGCCGACGGAGCAACAGCGGAAGCCGCGCGCGAGGGCACGAGTGTCTATGGCCGCACGCGCGAAGCCGCCGGTTATGATTTTGCCGAGCGGTCGGGCAAGCTTGATGCCCAGCGCGAGATCGGTCCTGATGGCGTGCGCAGCTCGGCCCAAATAGGCGAGCAACGGCGCCAGGCGGACAATGCCGGTTTTGCACAAGGCGCTGCTGCCGCTGGCGTGTCGGTCCGTGAAGCCGCGCGTGTGGATTCTTTCATCCGCGCGCTCGCGGGCACTGCCGGAAACCAGGTCGATATGGCTGAAGGCGGTGCGGAAGGCATCGCCGATCGCGCACGCAACGAGCGACTGACCGGCATCGTCGATAAGGAGCGGCTCACTCGCACCCAGGCGCTGCTCCGCGAGCATGGCGTGGAGCTGTCGAAGCGCCAGATCGCCATGGACCAAAATGGCGACATCGGCCTTAACCTGACGCCGGAACTAGCCGCGCAGATGTGGCGAGGCGGCTTGATCAACGAAAGCCAGCTTGGCGCGATCGCCAATGGCGGGCATGCCCGGTTCAGTTTTGCTCACAATGATCTGCTCGTCTCCAGCAGCACCGGGTTCAGCCAGTCTGCACGCAACGATACCAGCACGCGGTTCGAAGCCGGCAAACAGGCGGGGCCAGATACGATCGAGCATTTTCTGGGCAGTGGCGCGCAAGGCCACGCCGCCATGGCCAACTGGTTGCGCGGCGGGTTCGAGATGGATCGACGGGGTGACTGGCGGCTGAAACCGCAGGTCGCCGATACGCTGGAGCGCGACGTCACCGCAATCATGGTGCAGACAGGGTGGCAACGGTCGCTTTCCCGATCGGCCGAGCACCAGACGCAGGATAGTCAGAGCATATCGGGCGACTTTGCCGCTTCAGCAACACGCGGGATGGGTTCGGGAGGCAAGAGTAGCGATAGCAAGGGCGGCACCAAGGGTAACGCTGTCGGTTCGCTGTCCGGCAAGATCGGGATGGACTTTGTGGATCGTGGCAGCGCTGCAGTTTCTGCCCGATCATCAATCGACATCGTGAATTATGATGTTCGGGAGGCAATCTCGTCAGCAGAGAAAGCCGCCTCTCGGTCCGGACGTCCAGAAGAAACATTCGCCAGAGAGTTGGGTGAACGGGTACTCGGCAATGATGGGCTTCGTAACCGGTATTTGCGGCAGGCCGATTCAGGACGGGGCACGGTCGATGTCACTGGCCCCGTTACCTCGATGGAGCAGTCTTCTATCCTCAGCTCGGGACGTTTGCTATTCGATCGCGACAACGGAATGGCAGACGGGGACCCTAGCTTCAAGGAGCGCCGGGATCCATGATATCAGTCCTGAACGACACCGATATGTCGGAGATGCAAATCACCCGAACGCACATCGAATGGGTCAGACGTTGGATCAACCAGCGGTCTTTGCGGTGCCGACCCCGGCACGATAACCCAGTCCCCGCAAGCGACCTTTGCTTTCAAAAATCCATAGCCGAGAACCGCCACGACCGTGATCGGATTGAAGATGAAGATGAGCAGCACCATCGTGGTAGCCACGGAGGTATTAATCCGGTCGTGCGGGATGGTTATCATGATTTCCAGGCCAATCCAGTACAGCAGCGCCGTTACCCAGTAGAGCTTCGCATACCATGGCCGCCAAAACCAATCGGTAGCACGCGGCGATGGCGGGCGTGCCTCATTTGTCTGTTCGACGTGATCAAAATCCTGCATCTGCAGAGCCTTTCCATCTGGAAAAATAGCACAGGTGCATCCGACTGGAAACCGATCCGCCCTGATCACCGTGGACCGATCGCCCATGGCCACCGCAAGACTCCTGCCCGCTCCCTTCCTCCCCCCTCCATCGAGCTTTGCTTTACGGTTCTAACAAATGGGCGTACTTCAAAGCCTGGACACGGCCGCAATGAAGAAAAAACGGCCCAATCGAGATGCACCTCCCAGTCTTTCTACCGAAGCGGATGCCGCCATCCTGCGACTTGCGCGCCTCCTGTGCCGTCAGATCGCGCGCGAACTTGATCAGGAGCGACAGCAGCGAGAAAAGCGCACGGACGTCCCGCCTAAATCGTGCGAATGAGGTTTTTTGTCAGCCATTTCAATATCCGATGAACCATTGTCGGCCGAATGTTGCGGCAAATATGCTGCTATTCCTTGCTTGTGTCGGCGTATTTTTGCGCGGTACGGCGGTGCAATTGCAATCTTGCCGACGGAATGATTTCATCTGAAAATCATGGTCTTTCCGAAGGACGAACTCGTGCCTGCGTTTGCATTCTATCTGGTTTCCGACGATGGCGAGCCATCAATGAGGCTGGTCGATGTGCCAGATGTTGACGCTGCGAAAACATGGGCAATGGATGCGATCAGATCTGCGTCATTGCACACCATCCGCTTCTGGGACGGTGTTCGCGTAATCGAGGTGAAACGCCCTGCGATGCGGCAACCCAGGAAGAAGCCAAGAGATGCAGAAGAGCGCGGAAAGCGTATGATTGCCATGAAAGCCAAAGGCATGAAACAGCGCGAAATTGCCGCAGTATTTGGGATCAGCACTGGCCGGGTGCGCGATGTCATATCACGTGAGGAGTTGCGTGCCCGGGAGGAAGCTATTCAAACCAACCGTGCCGCATTGTCAGGCCGGGCCAACAACGTGTTACGACATTTAGTCATCGAGCCGGAAGCGGACCCTGCCGAGCGCGACCGGCTACTTCCGGAGCGGGTTGCAACATTGACACGCGGTAAAATCATGAATCTAGGCAATTCGGGCAAGGTCACTCTTGCCGAGATTGAGGCCTGGCTATGGGAACGAGGTCTTTGTCTTAGCGCCGATATCTGAGCTGGACTTTATACCGTATTCTCCGGTGTATTCGGGTCCGGGTCGGTGGGCTGGGCCTGTTGCAGCGTTCCGCGAAATGGCACGACGATCAGGGTATGCCGCATCTTTGGCGCAGGTTAAGAAATGAGAGCGGGGTAAATGCATAAATGGGACATTCGCGACTGTCGGCTCGCGAACAATGATAATGAGATAGCCGACATTCCGGCTCATCATTGCCGATGTCAGTTGCCGCCAACAAACGCGATATCCGGACACCAAATTTGGTCGCCCTAAAGCAGCCGTCCGTTCAAGAATGTCATACTACCGGTCCGCAATGCGTTCCGTGTAGAAAGAGAAAGAGCCCGACAGATGTTGCCGGGCTCCATGACATAAAGGGAACTGAGTAGGAACGCTCAGCTATTATCGGCAGCGCCCTTTTTCTCGGAGCTGCCAGCTGCCTGCTGCTTGGCGGTCTTGGTGATCTGGCCCGACCCCATGGCGGAAACAAGCGCACCGCCGTTCACCGAGAAGTTATCGGCGGGCAGCATTGCCGTACGGCTATCGACCTCGACCAGCAGCGACTGGACCTTGCCGTGGGCATCGGTTTCCACGTTGCGGACGCTACCGATGGTTTTGCCCTTGGCGGACTGGATCGCCATGCCCGGCTCAACCGTAAAGGTGCCGGCCGCATTGGCAGCGGCACTCCCGGCGGACGCAAGTCCTGAACCGGCGAGCGATCCCGAGCCATTGGCTGATCCCTGCGCCGTGCCGCTGCCCTGAGCGGCGACATTGTGAGCGACACCGGTTGCCTTTGCCGTGCCTTCATGGGCGGCATTTCTGACCGAGCTAGTAGCATCGCTCACGGCGGAACGGGTTGAAGCCACACTGCTGCGCACGGCGTCCGTCCCGATCAGCTGTGCGTTGCCCTTGGCATTCGCATCAGCTGGTCCATTACCTGACACGTTTCCCGTTACCGAGCGCGTCGGAGCATCGAGCGTCTGGCTTGCTGTACCTGCGAGTGAACCGCTCACCGATCGATCCGCCGAGATCGAGCCGCTGTTGCGATCAACCTTTTGGCTGCCGCTGGTGCGCGCCGTCCCGGAGAGCGCACCGTCGGTCGTGCCGCGCATCGAGCCCATGGCGCTGTCCAGCGTACCGCCCAGACTGCCGGTCAGACCGCCACCGAGCGATCCACCCAGTCCGCCGCCTAGAAGCTGGGCCGAAGCGGGCGACGCCGCGATAGTGAGAGCGGCGGCCGAAGCGATAAGAAAAGTCCGTGTCATGTTCAGTTCCTTTCCGTTGTCCGTGGAGTGCGGCGTGGCACTCTCGTCAACGCAAACGGAGCGGGTTGGCGATTTCATCCCTTCACCAGAAATTTTTCTCAGGGGCTGCGGCAGGCACCGCACAGAAGGCCGCGGCCGTACACCTGATCGGGGCCTTTCCTGCCAAGATCACGGGCCTCCGAATTTAGTACGGCTCTCACCGATTCGCTGCCCTCGCCGCGATCCAGCGCAGCGGCGGCGCGCGCGGCGACAAGCGGAGCGGCGAACGATGTTCCCCGCACGCTGTGTTCGACCCCTTTCCCGTCAAGCGCCTTCATGTCGGCGCCAGGCGCGGCATAATCGAGGTGCAAGGCGCGCCCGGCTTCGATCAACGCGCGATTGCGGCCATCCACGCCAGTAACGGCGATCACCGGTGAATAGGATGCCGGGAAGGCAGGGGGTGCAGCGGGGCCGTCATTGCCGACCGCCGCCGTAATGATGACGCCACGCTTGGCAATCGCGGTTATGGCGCGCTCCATCAATGGATTGCGCGGCCCCACGAGGCTGATCGAGATCACCGGCACCTTCTCACCCGCCATCCAGTCCATTGCGCGCACGATAGCGAGCGCATTGCCGCCGGCCGGCCCCCGGCCGTAGACATCGGCGGACAGGATGTTCGTTACCCCAGCGCGGCGCAGCAGCGATGCGACTGCCGTGCCATGGTCACTGGGCGCGGGCGCACCAGTTGCAAAGCCCCTGACAGCGATCGGCTTGAGGGAAGGAGCAATCCCGCCATCGATGATGCCGACCCTGGTGTTGATCGGCTGGGACGCCGGTGGCGACCTGCCACCGGCGCGGGGGCTGCCCACGGCCCCGCTCGTGAAGTGCAACGGGTCCGCCGTTACCGTCCTCTCCGGTAGGGCTTTACGCAGCACCGCCAGTGCGCGCGGAAGTGCCATCCCGTCTGGCACGCTCAACTGCGTGGCGGACAGGCCGAGATTGCCGAATGCGTCCGCCCCGCTCACCGTGAAACCGAGACGTCGCGCGGTTTCGAGTGTGGTCGGGTCAGAATCTAGGATGAGCACGACACCGCGCCGCGCGGGCTGACCCAGATCGTCCCTCTCGACCATCGTCCGGTTCTCCCGGATGAAGGCAGTCAGCCGGTTCACCCGATCCTGCGCCAGCTGTGTGGCAAAGTGGAGCAAGTCAGGCGGATCAAGGGGCGCGATATCGCCCACCGCGCGGCCTAACCTTTCCATCGCCTGGCCGACGACATCACCGACCGGCGACAAGCCGATCTGCGCCAGAGCGGGACTGGCCAGTCCAAAAAGCAGAAGCGGGATGACGTGTCGTCGCATGAACAGATGCCTGTCGTCGAAAAAAGCGATATGCACGGATGAAACGGACGGAGCCACTCGTTTCATCCATGACAGAAAGGCACAGGCTCTGACCCCGGACTTCGAGCAAGGGATATTGGAACTGCTACCCCGCATGCGTCGCTTTGCGGCGGGGCTGACACGCGGCCTCGCGGATGGCGACGACCTGTGCCAGATGACAATCGAGCGCGCGCTCCGCTCTCGCGCCCAATGGGCTGAGGGCACGCGTCTCGACAGTTGGATGTACAGGATCATGCGCAATATATGGATCGATGAAATACGCTCCGCTTCCCGCCGGGGGCAGACGTTTGCGCCCGAAGAAGCAGGGCTGGGCATCGGCGCCGGGGGCGGGCAGGAGGAGCGGGTGGAACTCTCTATGGTCGACCGCGCAATAGCGAAACTGCCCGATGAACAACGCGAGGCTATCCTGCTCGTGATGGTCGAGGGCTATGGCTATGTGGAGGCGGCGGAGATCATCGGCTGTCCGGTCGGCACTTTGACATCGCGGCTGGTGCGCGGGCGCGACGCCCTTCAAAAGCTGCTGGGAGAAGGCGCATGAGCATCACACCAGAAATGCTGGCCGCTTATGCCGATGGCGAACTGGGCACGGATGACCAAATGAAGGTGGAAACCGCCATCGCCGCCGATCCTGCGCTGGCCGAAGAGGTCGCGGCGCATCGGGCGCTGCGCGACCAGCTGGGCGCGCATTTCGCGCCCATTCTGGATGCGCCAGTGCCGGATCGTCTGACCGCCTTGCTCGAAAGACCGCGGAACCCGACGGCGGAAGTTGCAGATCTGTCCGCAGCGCGCGCGGCGAGGGATCTGCGCCACCGCCGAACCGCTTTCGGTATGCCTCGCTGGGCAATGGGTGGCGCTATTGCCGCGTCGCTGGCGATCGGTTTGGCGATCGGCGGACAGCTTCCCTCGGATGCACCGGTGCGCAGCGTGGGCGGGCACCTTGTTGCCAGTGGCGCACTCGACGCGGCGCTCACCACCCAATCAACCTCATCGCCGCAGGATCACAAACCGGTACGCATTCTCCTCTCGTTTAAGGATGACGGCGGCCGCTATTGTCGTGGGTTCGCGTCTGGCACCACCTCCGGCATCGCCTGCCGTACGGACGGAAGCTGGGCATTGGTTCGTACACAGGCAGGTGGCCTAGTCGCGGGCGGCGAGTATCGGCAAGCGGGATCCGCCAATGCCGATATCATGGCGGCGGCACAGGGCATGGCCGCGAACGCGGCACTCGATCGCAACGCCGAGCAGGCCGCAATTGATGCCGGCTGGCAAGACTGAATGCGCTAACAAAGGCGACCTTCGCAGCACCCGAGCCGCTCTTTGATACCTACCCTCTGTTCATCCCGCAGTCGCGTTGATGCGAGTGACTAACCTTCGACATTCGAGACAGTCCGCTTACGGGAACGGACTTGGCTAAAGCCGACATCCACAGGTCTCTTTCACCCATATTATCCTTGGCGAATTACGCCGATTTCGATGCGGGGCTAAGCGACAACCGCGTGCCCTCGACATGACGAAAGGCGCGGTCGCGGCAAGTCAGCAAAATCACCTGCATGCGCTTCGAGGCGTCGAGGAGAATCTCCGTCATCAGGTCGAGCCGGGCATCGTCGGAATAGACCAGCGGATCGTCGAGGATCAGCGAGACGGGCCTGCCTTGCTCCAGCAGCATGTCAGCCACTGCGAGCCGTGTCAGGATGCCAAGCTGCTCCTGGGTTCCGCGCGAAAGGTTGCCGCAGCCTTCAGCAATGTTACCCCGGATAATGCTCTGAAGGCCGAGATCCTCTGAGTAGCTGAGCTCACATCCTGGCAGCAGCCGTTCGACATGCCGCTTAGCCCGCTTCGCCACCGGACCCACATAGGTTCTGGAGGTCTCGAGGCGGGCAAGCTCGAGGGTGTCTCGCAGCAGTTTGATCGTCTCTGCTTCCTCGCGGATGCGGCCATAAGCGAGACTTGCAGCTTCGGCTTCCTCCAATGCTGCAGCCGCACGTTGTGCCAGGCCTTTGCCGCCTTCGCTTTCGATCGTGCCCTCAAGACGAGCAATATCGGTTTCAAGCTTGCGCTTCGTGCCGTTGGCCGCTGCTGTTCGTGCATCGATCACCGCAATTTTGCGCTCGATTGCGACAATGTCGTGTGCCGAGGCATTTTGCTCGGCCTCTGCAAGTTTGACGGCATGTTCGGCTGCGCTGCCGCGCGCCTCGACGAGGGCGTCGCTGAGGGTAGCAAAATCTGCATGGGCCTCAATATCGGCAACCAGCGCAATGGCGTTCCGCTGGTCACTGGCAGCCTCTACTTCTGCTACGGCCAGGGGCCTGTCCTGCTCCTCAAGTTTACGCAGAGCCTCTATGGCGGCATCGTGAGCACCTTCGGCACGGGCGGACGTGATTTCCATCTCCTCGACCGCGAGCTTCAACGCAGTAATGTCCGGCTGCTCGATTGTGCCGCTGGCAGGTACGTCAATCATCGAGGCGATGAGAAGCTTCAGCGCCTCTGGCCCTGCGCGCAAATCCAGAAGCATATCTGGCTGTGTGAGTGCGTCGATCTGGGTCAGTAGAGTTTTAATCTCACCGTCCGCCTGACGCGACGCATCATGGGCTTTCCGCGCAGCAGACACGTCGGAATGACCCAATTTCGTCAGCATATCGGCAAGCGTCGCTTGCGACTTTGCCAGTCTGGCAGACGTACTGGCGGACGCCGCTGGTGGGCGAATGATAAGCGCTGCGCCGCCTTCGAGTTCGATCCGCGTCTCACCATCCAGTATCTGCTCACCGACCCCGAGGGGCTTCCCTTGAATGGCGATGCCTTCGGATGACCCGACCAGCTCCATCCTCGTCGCCCCCGCTTCAAGCTCGATGCGGCTTTTAAGTATGACGCGGTCGAGTTCATCCAGTTTGGCGAGTTCGGCGACTGAAATTCCAGCGATCATTGCGGCCTTTGCTCTGGCCAGTTCCTCTTCAAGTCCGAGGAGCTTGCAGTGCCTTTGACGCGCGGCCTCTGATGCCGCAGCGATACGCGCGGCCTCCACCTGCTTCTCGCCGCCGGTCAGAAGGATACGCGCGGCGTTGTAATTGGTCCGGGCCTCTGCGTGGGCTGCCTTTGCGGCATTGGCGCGATCATGAGCGAGCGCCATCTCCGCCGCTATGTCGGAGCGGGCGATACGGGACTTTTCAGCTTTCTGCGACGTAACCGTCAGAGCGGCCTTGGCAGCTTCATGACGCTGCAGCAGCTCCTCCAGCCCCCGTGCTTTGCCAGCCACCGCTTGGTATTCGGCGCGCCGGGTGTGGAGCAACTGGGCCGCTGACCGTGCGGTTTCGGTCGAAGCTACGAGGTTTTTGCGGGCATGCGTGTCCGTATCATCCGCCAGTTCCTTCTCCAGAACCCTGAGGCGTGAACGGTCGCTTTCCAGCTCTGAAAAGCTTGCCTCCAGAGCTGCCAGTTGCTCGGACGCGATCTTCGAGGCGGCTTCTGCTGCCTCAAACCTTTCCTTTGCAACCAGCTGCTTGCCTGTTGGTCGGCCCCTTGCCGTCCAAAGCTCAGCATATTGTTGATCTACGCGGGCGCGAACACGCTCATAGGAGCCGCCGCCCATGATGGCGCCCACTTCGGCTTCCAAAGTCGCGTGAACGCTATCGCGCACCATCCGGCCTGGAGCACTGACCTCCAACGCTTCTGCCTGCCCGACCCAGAGTAAGCCAAGCGCGCCATAGGTGTTGATGTCACGCGATCGGCTGCTGTCACGTTCGAACCCAAGCAGCTGTTGCAAGCGTTCCTCGGCCGCCTCTCCCTGATCTCGTCCCGTGGGGCCGCGCACTTCGATGGAGGGGGACTTTAGAAGTTTCTTGGCGACGCTCCATTGTTCACCCGCGATGTCAAAACCGACCTCAATCTCCGGGGCAACATTTTCGCCATATGGTGCGTAGGAGCTCGCCAGCTGGTTTTTTGTGGAATGCCGAACGAAGAAGGCAGCCCGCAGGGCCTCCAAGACGGTCGACTTGCCGGTCTCGTTGGGCTCGATGATGATGTTGAGGCCATCGCTCAGCCCCTCGATGGCAAAGGGAACCCGAAACTTCCGAAAGTTCGAAATGGCGAGGCGCCGGATCCGCAGGCTCATGCGGCCTCTCCCCGAGCAAACTCGACAAACAGCCGCTCGAGGGCCCGCTTCGCGATCCCTGCGTCGGCGCTTCCACGCTCCCGTAACGCATTGAGTTTCTGCGCGGCCGAGCCAAGCACGCCTTCCACTGCCAGTAGCTGCATGTCTTCCTCACTGGGCTGGGCGACAAGGTCGTCGGTGCGAGCTTCGAGGTATCGTAGCTGGTGGCCGACATCCGCCTCGAGGATTTCGAGGACTCTGATCCGTTCGGAAAGGCTGGTGACGCCGGCAATTGCAAGTTGCAACAATGTCGCCGACGGCTCGATCTCGTTCCACAGCGTTTGCCGTTCGGCTTCAAAGGCCGCGAAGTCGTTGACCCGCCAGTCACGCTTCAGCCATTGGAACCGCCCAGTCCGCAGCGGCGTCACGGTGGGAAGACGTCCCGCTTCAATGTCGACCAGCAATATCTGACCCGGCGCATCGCGCTGGAAGCGATCCGTCTCTGGTGTTCCTGCGTACCAGGTGCGACTGTCTACCTCGAGAGTTCCGTGCCAATCGCCCAGCGCGAGATAGTCGAGGCCGGAAAGCCTGGCCCTGTCGGGAGCGATCTGATTGTTCGCTTCCCCTCGGGAACCGAAGTCCCGGATCGACCCATGTGCCAGTCCAATTCTAAGTTTCGCACCCGGCGTCCCCATAGCGTCAAAGGCGCTGGTGGGATCTCCCAGGTTATGCCGATGGGTGAGGGGCGCGGGCAAGATCCATGTGCCGCTGTCAATCTCCACTGGCATGGGGTCACGTAGCACGGTGATATTCGGCGCAGCTTTTCCGATCACGCGGTCCCATAGGCCGCCGTTTCTGGCATAATCATGATTGCCGGGGAGGAGCCACCAGCGGCAGCCATGGCGAGCCATTCGGGAGCCGGCCTGGATTATCGTACGGTCTTCTGGGCCTTCTGTGTCAAACACATCGCCTGCAACCAGCACATGGCCTGCACCGTTCTCAGCGGCAGCCTTACCGATCGCGTCGATCGCATCGAACCGCGCATCCGTGAGCGCGGCACGAACGTCAGGTTCAAAGCGGCCGAAGGGTTTGCCGAGCTGCCAATCGGCGGTGTGGATGAAGCGCATGACCTGCTTTAGCCGAGAGGGCGGTATGTAGGAAAGCCATTCGGCCCGTCGCTACATCCGTACACTTTTTTGATTGAATCGTAAGGATCCCAAGCCTATCTCTGGGTTATCGAACCCGCCAGGCCTCTGCTCTCGAGCATGCACACTTGGCGGGTCTTTTGTTTCTGGTCCCCGGTGGCTATGCGGACACATGTCCCGACCGTTCACCAAGCCTGCGATGACAATCGCTCAGCAGATGGGCTATCTTGCGGCGCAAGGGATGGCAATCCCGGATGCAGCAGCTGCAGAATATTGGCTTCGCCATGTCAGCTATTATCGGCTCAGCGCCTACTGGCTACCTTTCGAAAAGCCGAAGGGGCAGCCGGGGCCGGGGTTCGTCAACGGGACGAGTTTCGACGCGGTTATCGCCCTCTACGAGTTTGACCGCCGCCTGCGCCTACTTTTGATGAGCGCGATAGAGCGGATTGAAGTCGCGGTACGGGGCAGTTGGGCTTACACGTTAGCCCACCAGGGCGGGCCGCACAGCTATCTCGACGCGTCGCTCTACAACGAGCGGCGCCAGTTCCATGACAATTTCTCGCGCCTGGCACGCGAGGTAGGCACGTCACCGGAAACCTACATCGATCATTATCGGCGGACCTATGATGACCCGGCCATGCCCCCGGTTTGGATGGTCGCCGAAATGATGTCGTTTGGACAGTTGTCACGATGGTATTCGTCCCTCGATGATCGCGCCCTACGCAACGCTATCGCAAAGCCGCTCGGTCTGCCCGAAGTAGTTCTGGTGCCGCTCCTCAAACACCTCTCCACCGTAAGGAACAGCTGTGCGCACCATGCACGCCTTTGGAACCGAGGCTTCCTGATCCGAATGAAGCTGCCTCAGAAGCCTGCCACCCTTGCGGCAACATTGGATTCAAATCTGGGCGCAGGGCCTGCACGGCTTTACAACAGCTTGGTTCTGAGCGGCTACCTCCTGCAGCAGATTGACGTCTCGAATAATTGGGTCTCTGACATCGTCGGCTTGCTTGCGACCCATCCGACTGGAGACCTGTCCGCTATAGGATTCCCTACAGATTGGCAAACAAGACCAATGTGGAAATGATCAGGGCTCGCCGCCGTAATTACACACGGCCCTGGGGCCTTCGCGACTGTCGGCCTCAGAGAAACCGACCCAAGAAAGCGGTCATTCACGGACCAGCAGAAGCCTCCTGTCGAAGGGCGGCAACGCGCCAAAATCCGTCGTTCCAGACCGGTCTGTTAAATCCCGAAACCTGCCATTCGTTAATGCAAAAATTAAAACTTTTGCATCAACGAAATGGGCAATCACAATGCCATAAATTATCGAGAAGTTGACGGATTTACCGACGCTGGGATTTCATTAGAGCATGTCGTTCGACATGTGCCAGCAGCACTTCGATATCTTCACGACTGATATCGAAGCTTTCATGCATATCTTCCAGTGCCGCATCGATATCGGATGAATGAAAAGCTCGTGGAACGCGAGGCTCCGGCGTGAGGGCTGGTACGTGCGGATAGCTATGTGTGGTCATACGATGAAAGAACATAGCTATCGACACAAGTGCTATGGAATTGATCGCTACCGGCGCGAAAGCGAAGCTATATCCTGCTGCGTGAATGCCTTGGCTGCCAATTACTGCAGTAAGCGCAGCCGCGCCTCCCGGGGGATGTAGGCAGCGCAGTAGCGACATCACAAGAATCGCGCCGCCCACCGCGACGCCAGCGGCAAGTGTGATGTCTGGAAAAAGATTGAACGCCCATACGCCAATCAATGTTGAAATGGTGTTGCCGCCGACCACGGCCCAAGGCTGGGCTAGAGGGCTGGAAGGCACGGCAAATACCAGTACCGCTGAAGCACCAAGGGGTGCGACAATGATCGGCAAATCCACAGCAGAAAGAGGAAGGCCAGCACAAACTACGATGGTAAGTGCGATGGCAATCGCAGCACCCAAACTTGCGATCAATCGATCTGGCAAGGTCGCGCCTGCAAGGATTGGCTTAAATATGTTTAGCACGATATCTGGGAAATTAGTTGTAGACTAAAGTGGTGCTGGCGCGCGGTACGTTCGAGAGCTGGACCGCTGCAGGGAGCCGTGAGCCAGCGGCAGCCTGCGCAAGAGTTTGTTGGTCCAACTCAGCGAGAAATACGCCCATAGCTTTGTTAAGCATACCTCTTAGACCACAGCTGCCGCGCAGGATGCAGTTTTCGCAATCGGCAAGATTCAGACATGGCTCGGTAAATCTCACCACCTCACCAAGCGTGATAGTTTCGGCTGAACGTCCGAGACGAAATCCTCCGCTGCGCCCGCGCACGGTCTGGAGTAGACCAGCGTTGGAAAGCACATTTACTACCTTCATCGCATTATTGCGTGAAATAGCATGGTCGGCAGCCACTTGCGCAACCCCCAACAGCCCGTCTCCATCCCGAGCCGCTAGTGCTGCATGGAGCAAAATGCGTAGCGCGTAGTCGGTATGCGCGGTCAGGCGCATTTCAAATCTTGACCTTAAACATGCGAGTCTATTGCATCTTTTTAGAGCAGGAGTATAGATGCATTCAATCTGCATGTTTATATGGAATTGCCCATGACCACGCCGCTTTCTGAACAGACTATCGCCATCGTCAAATCCACTGCGCCGATCCTGCAGGTTCATGGCGTGGAAATCACGACGCGCATGTACGAACGGCTGTTTGTCGATTCTGAAATCAAAGCCCTATTCGATATGGCGGCTCAAGAATCTGGCGAGCAGCCTAAGCGGCTTGCAGCTGCCATCCTTGCCTTCGCACAGAACGCCGACAAGCTTGAGGCGTTGAAACCCGCGATCGAACGCATCGCTGCGCGCCACGTCGCGACGCACATTAAGCCAGAGCATTACCCTGCCGTTGCGAACGCCCTGCTCCCGGCGATCAAGGACGTTCTTGGAGATGCGGTTGATGATACCGTGCTGAATGCATGGGGCGAGGCGTACTGGTTCCTTGCCGACGTTCTGAAGGCACGTGAAACCATGCTCTACACTGAGTCGGCGTGACATCGGAAATGATGCCATCAGAGGCCGCTGCCGAACTTCCCGAAGGCTTGGAGCCATATCGTCAGACTGACGTGTTTACAGAGGTTTCGATTCCAGCGGGCCTTCGTAAGGATCATTGTACGAAGCCAGGGGTATGGGGGCTGATACAGGTGGCGGAAGGCCGATTGCGCTATTGCGTAACCGATCCACGCCGAGTGAGTGCCGAACTTATACTGACGCCTGAGAGCAGACCAGGTTTGGTGGAGCCTACGATCCTCCATCATGTTGTGCCGCTTGGACCCGTCCGGTTTCATGTTCAATTCTACCGTCAGCTTTCTCAGGCTGTGCCGCTGTGTCGGTTTGAAGAACTGGCAACACGGGAAAACCGACTGCGCAGCGGAGCCACTGCGGCAGACCCGCAAGATTAGTTTGCCCAAGGCTGAAACGGTGGCTTCGCCCACTATTATGGGCACTATCTCCGCCACGTTCGCGCCGGGCGCCGAAACAGCCGCGACCACCTCACGCTTCTGCTGGTCGGTCCATACCCGCCGCCGCTCCGGGCCTGAAATTACCGTGATCTGACTCATCGCACCGTCCCTAGTATCGGTGCAAACACCGGCGCTTGCACCGGTGCCATCTCGAAATATCAGCCGATCACCGCAAGGCGGCCCTCACCGGAGCGATACGACCGTGCTCCAGGCAAGTTCATCTCTATATCGCTTTTAGGGGCTTGCATTCTGAGCCGCTATTAGACGACAGGCTGGGTCGATAACGGAAGGGGATCGTCGGAAAAGAGCTCTCTATCGCAAGCAGCGAGGGGAAGTCGGCTTTCAGCGCGTTTACACAATGCTGGCGCGCTGAGCGAAAGTGCAGCGGTGCAGGTAATTGTCCGCAATTTGAGAAGCTGGCATCGGGCGACCGTACAAGTATCCCTGTGCTTCGTTACAGCCGAGATCCCGCAGCGCCTTTTCTTGCTTGGCCGTCTCGACACCTTCAGCAATTACTTTGAGTCCAAGGCCCGTCGCCATGATGACAATTGCCTTAGAGCCCGATCCGAAAGTTGTTGAGCAATACCAGCATGTTGTGATTCACGCCTCTTTGCGAAGAGATGGAGTGAATGGTGACATGGACTGGTATTGCCCGGCGCGAGCATAGCCGGGAGGGACTGCGATATCCATCGGATATGACCGATGTTGAGTGGGCGTTGGCAGCGCCGTTCGTGCCTCCGGCAAGGCGTGGAGGCCGACCTCGAACGGCAGACATGCGCGAAGTCCTCAACGCGATGTTGTATGTAGCTGCGAGCGGTTGCGCGTGGCGACTTCTACCAAAATGCTTTCCTCCGGTGTCGACTGTGCGGCGCTACTTCTACGCCTGGCGCAATGCCAGTCTGTTCGAAGCCATCAACACCGTGTTGGTTATGAACTTGCGGGAAATCGAAGGACGGGAAGCCTCGCCCAGCGCTGGAGTGATCGATAGCCAGTCGGTGAAGACCACGGAAAGTGGCGGAATTTCGGGCTTTGACGCTGGCAAGAAGGTCAAAGGCCGCAAACGGCACATTTTGACAGACACCTGCGGTTTTCTGATCTTCATCCTCGTCCACGCTGCCGACATTCAGGATCGCGATGGAGCTGTCGATGTGCTGGCCGCAATCCGGACCCGTTTCCCCTGGCTGCGCCATGTGTTCGCGGATGGCGGCTATGCGGGTGAAAAGTTACGGTCGGCACTCGTCGGCATGGGAAAGTGGACGATCGAAATCATCAAGCGTTCCGACAAAGCCAAGGGTTTCGAGGTGCTACCCCGCCGATGGGTTGTCGAGCGAACCTTCGCATGGCTCGGGCGTTGCCGACGGCTCGCCAAAGATTGGGAAAGGTCCATCGCCTCATCGACGGCCTGGGCTCTTATCGCTTCAATCCGCATGCTCACGCGCAGAACCGCAAGGTACTGTCAAATTTGACGAACTTCTGAATCGGGCTCTTAACGATAGCCGAGTCACCAGCTTTGCGATCGATGTGCGCAATGAAGCTGCGGTCGATTTTGAGACGGGTCAGCGGATATTTTTGCAATAAGCTTAGTGAGGCAAACCCGGTCCCGAAGTCATCGAAGGCTATGCCTACGCCTAACGAGTTGAGATTCCTCAGCGCTTTGGTCGACTGATTGTTATGCCGTAAGACGGTCGTCTCCGTGATTTCCAGCTCTAATTGATCGGGCGATAGTTGATGCTTCCGCAATGCCGTCGATACGACTTCAAATAGCCGATCTGACCGAAGCTGCGCTGCAAAAAGATTGACCCCGATGCGCATTGATCGCAAGCCTGCTCGCTCCCACTGGGCCGTTGCTGCGCATGCCTGCTCAACAACCCAGTCGCCTACATCTTCTGCTATCGGACTGTCTTCAAGCACCTCTATGAAGGCGGCTGGAGTGAGCAGGCCGTGATCGGGATGGCGCCATCGAAGAAGCGCCTCGACTCCAGACAGCGAACTCGTGGTCAGGCACATTTGAGGTTGGTACCAGAGTTCAAACTCGCCGTTGGCTAGCGCCTTCCGAAGTTCCGAGCCCAAACGATGTCTGTGTTCGGAATTGTTCTGCATCGCACGCTGGAAAAATCTCCGCGCGCCACCGCCGTCGTTTTTTGCGCTGTAGAGGGCAAGATCAGCGCAAGAGAGGAGCAGCTCCACATTCAAAGAATCACTAGGCGACAATGCGATACCGATGCTTGTCCCTACGTAGATCGATTGTTCGGCTAGCTGAAAGGGGCGCTGCAATGTTTGGAAAATTCGGGTTGTCAGTTCGTCCAGTACGAGCGGATCGGCGCAGTTTGAAAGCAGGATTGCAAACTCGTCGCCGCCCAGACGTGCGACGAACCCGATCGCTCCAACGGTTGCAGTCAGCCGGGCTGCCACGGCTGTTAGAAGCTGGTCGCCGACGGAGTGTCCAAGAGTGTCGTTCACATGCTTGAACCCGTCGAGGTCCACTAGCATCAGCGCACAAGCAGCCCTTGTAATCTCGGCCGCGAGGCGTTCCTGTAGTGCGTTTCGATTGGGCAGCGACGTGAGCGTATCGCAGTGCGCGAGGTGCTCGAGCCGCTGCTTCGCCGAGTGCCGGTCCGCAATGTCGCGCAGCAGAGCGCCAAACATCGGCTTGCCGTCCTCGAACCACATAGAGAGGGATAAATCGACCGGAATCTCACTACCTTCTGCATGCAACGCCAGAATGTCGACGGAATGCCCGGCTAGACGCGCGCGGCCAGCCTGAACCGCTCGGGCAAGGCCCGCATCATGCGCGGCCCGAAGCCTGGGAGGGATGATTAGCGAGAGCGGCTGACCGATCGCTTGCTCTGCAAGATGCCCGAAAAGCTCTTCAGCGGCCGTGTTCCAAGATACGATTAGATTGTCAGCCCCCGCACACACTGCCGCGGTCGCAGAGTTGGCAAGCATCAGCTTATAACGATACTGAGACGGATCGTGATGGATCGATCTAGCTTCGCCCGTGGTCACGTCTCGCGTCCGTTTGCCATTTATATCTCCCTGATAATCATGGCACAGGAAAGTTAAGATATTTATCCACCCGTACCGGTCCAAGAATCAGGCCGGTTGGTGCCGAAGGTACGAACATTTTACGGACTTTCTCTCCGGATGCAGGCTGCCCCTAACTGCTGATTCCGAGGCAATTCGCCCCCTCATTTCAAAATGATGCCGCCCGTTTGTTCCGAGAAAAAGTTGCCCCCAGATGCGAGACTAGCTCAATCAGGTCCATTCGTCCCGCCCGCGGGATCGCGACTGACACCGCGAGGCTTGTATGGCGAAGAGGCATCGCAGGGAGAAGGCAGGTGCCGATAATGAAGGCCACTTAAGAAGAAGCTCACTGTCATAATAGCTTACCAGGCGAGGCGTTGCGCACAAGATAATGGACAGCTTGCGTGCGATTACCAATTCATTTCGCGGGGCTGGCAGCGGCAATGCGCCAGATCGTTCCGCCTTTGTCATCGACGATCAGCACTGACCCGTCCCGCGCGGTCGCTAACGCGCGGGGGCGGCCGTGGACATGTCCGGGCCCGTCAGTGAAGCCGGTTAGCACCGGCTGCATCGGGCCGACCGCCTTCCCGTTCCGGAACGGAACGAACACTACGTCATAGCCGAGCAGGGTCGAACGGTTCCATGAACCGTGTCGCGCGACAAAAGCGCCGTCCCTGAACCGCGCGGGCAGCTTCGTGTCCGCCCCAAACGAAATACCGAGCGCAGAAGCATGGGCACCAACGGCGAAATCGGGCGTAATAGCCTTCGCCACCAGGTCGGGCCGCTGCCCTTTCAGTCGCGGATCGGGGTTCTTGCCCCATTAGCTGTAGGGCCAACCATAAAAGCCACCTTCCTTCACGCCAACGATATAGTCGGGGACCAGATCGTCGCCCAACTCATCGCGCTCATTAACGGAAGTCCATAGCCGCCCGGTTCGGGGCTCAAACGCCATGCCCACCGGATTGCGTATGCCATCGGCAAAGATGCGCTCCCGCCCGCTCGCCAGATCGATCGCCAGGATAGCGGCGCGGCGGGCTTCCTTGGCTATGCCGAACTCGCCCGCGTTGCTGGCCGATCCGACTGCAATGAACAAGGTGCGCCCGTCGCGGCTGGCCAGCAGATTGCGCGTCCAATGATTATTGTAGCCGGTCGGATCGAAGCGGGTGATCCACGTGCGTGGCGCATCTTCGGCGATACGCGTGGTGCCGAGCGTATACGGCGTCCAAAATACTCCATTTGCGTTAGCGATGTAGAGCTGATCCCCGATCAGTTGCATCCCATAGGGCTGATTGAGGCCGCCTATCAGCGTTTCGCGCACGTCTGCGCGCCCATCACCATCCGTGTCGCGCAACAGCAGGATACGGTTGCGCCCGACCGCGCGATAGCCTGGATCGTTGCTCTTGCGCTCGGTCGTCGCTTCGGCGACCAGCACGTCGCCGTTCGGCAGCACCACGACGTTGCGCGGCGAATCCAGCCCCTCGGCAAAGACGTTGACGGCAAGGCCGTCGGCCGCCTTCACGCGAACATCGTCGTGGAACGGCGTCGTGTCCGGCGTGTTGACGACCGATTTCGTGCTGTACGGTGCGGGCAATGTCGGCCGCGCCCCGATGCTCGGGCCGCTGGTTTGCGCGTGGGCCAGCGCGGCGGCAAGGATCAGCGGCAGGGTCATCAGATAACGCGACATTGGTAGCTCCGGTGACAAGAAGGGGTTGGTCGGAAAGAAAAACGCCAGCCTCTGTCTGGATACCGTGTCGCTATCCAGACAGAGGCTGCACATAGCGATTGATCAGGGGAGTGCGTGCCGGCATCATCGTCCTTTCCTAGCCTGAAGCTCGATCGAACCTGATGCGAGCCCATCGGCGCGGACCTTTACGGTAAAGCGTCCGTCGCCAGCGCCCCGAACCAGTGCGACGGCGGTCCCCTCGCGTGGCTGACGATCCGGCGAGGCGAAGGGCCGGTGATCGGTGACCGATCCGTTGTCGGTCGCGATCAGTTCGCCCGCGCCCTCGACCGAAAAATGAAGAAGATGCTCCGCGTTCGGCACGGTCACGCCCTTTGCATCGACCACCCGTGCGCGGACATAGATCATGCTGTCGAAGTCGGAACCGATGGTTCCTGCATCTGACGTCAGCTGTATTGCAGCAGGACGGCCAGCGGTGCGAAGCCTATCCGAGATGCCACCGCCCCCCTTGTCGCGGCAAACCGCCTGCACCTCACCCGGCGCAAAGGTGACCGCCCAGCGGCGCGGCGACGCATCGACGTTGATGGGCAGGCTGCCTAGCGAACGACCGTTCAGGAACGCCTCCACCGCGCGGCAATTGCTGTAGACCTCGATCGTCTCCGGATGCGGTTGCAGGTTTGCGGGGGTCCAGTCATCGAAAAGCGCGACCGGTGGCTGCGGTGTCGCCACCGCGATCATCGTCGGTACGGTCGGCTGGTTCGGTCCCCCCGCACCATCGGTCGCCGGTCCGGCGGCCTCCGGGATCGCATTGCGCACGACATGGACGACGGGTTTGTCAGACCACCAGCTCGCCCGCTCCAGCCCGCGGACATGCGGTGCCCCCGTCCGGTCGAGCAACCCAGTATAGCGACTGATGGCGGGCCAGCCGGCACGGTTCGCTTCCCCCAGATAGTCGATGCCGGTCCACAGGAACATGCCGGCATAAGCAGGATTGTCGCGCACCGGCAGCCAGTTCACGCGATTATGCCCGTTCTCCGTACCAATAATGCGGCGACGCGGGTCCTGACGATGCGCTGCCACCAGCTCGCCTTCGCGATAGTTCTGGCCGACCACGTCCAGCATGTCGGCAAAGCCGTTGGCATAGTCGCCGGTCACGTTCGGCCGGAACAGCCCCATCGTGACCGGGCGGGTCGGATCATTAGCATGGGCGATGTCGAGCAATGAGCGCAGGGCCGCCTTCGCCTGCACGGGATAGGCTGTATCGTGGATTTCGTTGCCTGCGCTCCAGATGACGATGCTGGGATGGTTGCGGTCGCGCCGGATCATGTCGGCAGCGTCGCGCTTGTGCCAGTCGCTGAAGAACAGGTGATAATCCTCCGACGTCTTGGCGACGTTCCATTGGTCGAACCACTCGTCCATCACCAGCAAGCCAAGTTCATCGGTCAGGTCCAGCAATTCCGGGCTCGGTACGTTGTGCGCGGTGCGGATGGCGTTAACCCCGAGTGCCTTCAGCGCGGTCAGCCGCTGGCGCCACACGGCGATCGGCACCGCCGCGCCGACCGCGCCGCCGTCGTGATGGATCGCCACGCCCTTCACCTTGACGTTGCGTCCGTTCAGCCAGAAGCCGGTGTCCGCCCTGAACTCGGCCTCGCGCACGCCGAACGCGACGTTCTCGGTGTCCAGCAGGTTACCTTGTTCATCGAGGATATGAATCGCTGCGTGATACAAGGTGGGACTATCGAGGTCCCATCGTCGAGGCGATACGAGCGGAATCTCGTGCGTCACGAGTTGTGTACGACCGGCATCTATTGGTTTCAGCGTCGATCGCGTGCGGCCGACTTCACGGCCTTTGGGATCGGTGACGACCACTTCCACCGTCGCGCTGCGAGGAGTCGCACCCGCATTATGGATTTCGGTCGAAACCGACAGCATGGCGGCGTCTGCGGTGATCGACGATGCGCGGACGAACGCCCCACCTTGCGGCACATGGACGTCGCCTGTTTCGATCAGGCGGGCATGCCGATAAATGCCCGATCCGTTATACCAACGCGATGACGGCGCCGCCGCCGTGTCGGCGCGCACCGCGAGGACGTTCGGCCCGTCGTGGCGCAGGTGCCGGGTGATGTCATAGCGAAGCGAAACATAACCCATCGGCCGATAGCCAACATGATGCCCATTCACCCAGACTCCGCTGCGTTCCATGATGCCATCGAACTCGACGAAATAGCGGCGGTTCGTAACTGGTACGACGTTAAGGTCGCGACGATACCACGCCACACCCGTCGGGAAAAAACCGTTCTCGCCCCCGGCCTTGGCATCGGGAGTAACCGGTCCGGCGATCGCCCAATCGTGAGGAACCGAGACGGTGCGCCAGCCTTCGGTGCTGATATCGACACCTTCCGCTCCCCCTGGATCACCTTGCAGGAAGCGCCAATTGTCGGACAGGGGAGTGACCTTTCGATCCGCTGCCATGGCGGCACAGGAAAACGCCAAGCCCGCAAAGAGCACGGCTACTCGGCTAAACCCGTGATGCATCCACCCCTCCCTATGCATTTCCATCGCCGATATATTCGAAGCCATGCAACATATTGGGATGATGTTTCACATAATGGACCAAAATAATCAATCCCTGATGCGACCCCGACCTTCATCCATCGTCAAGCGGAGACGGACCAATGTTGTCGATGTTTTGCTTACCTCACCACAACAGTCACGAGGAAAGGGTTCCTTACGGGGAAATTCGGATCGGGTGCTCCGACGTTATCGGGCTACGCCATTGCCGACTATGTAATCATGCTGAATGATGCAAAGATGGCGCGAGGAACCGTCATCTGCTCGATCGCAAATCTGAAACCCTCAGAACTCGCCGTAATCACTCCGGTAATCGGTCTCACTGGAATCGGCACCTGTAGGTCGGTTCCGGCTTCAAATAATTCGGCATCCGACGTCAATCGGCCAGTCGTGAAAGGTGCTGTTAGGGTAGCTGACGGTCCGCTCCTAGAGAACACAATTTAGCCGTTGAATGTCTTGGATGGGTCGACCTTGCCTTTTTATGTCTATCGGCGCATGGCAAGTGCAGCCATGCCGGTCGCTTCATCGGTCATGAAGAGATAGGCGTCCGTCCCAGGCTTGCGGTCCTTATTGATCGACTTTGCCGTTACTGAGCCGTCCTTGTTCTGATGAGCAGACAGCCAATTCTGCGCCTTCATGAGCGCCGCCGCGCTGGTCACTCCTCCTGCTTCACGCAGAATTAGGGCGAGAATCGCGGTGGCATATCCGTCGCTCTCTTGCGGCAGGCTGGAGCCGTCGATCCTCTGCCAGGTCGAGAGGTTTGGCAAATTCCATCCGCCATCTGCTTGCTGGCAAGCGACCAGATCTGACACGATCTTGTTCTTCTGATCCGCGGCTAATATGCCGCCAAGCTGGCTGTCGGCCCACAGGATGAGTGCGCGGGAATACAGCGAGCCGCTCGTACCATTTCGTAAATAGGCGCGCAGCGCATCAACCTGCGGAGCCACCGCCGGATCGGCGGCGTACGCGTCCGGCGCACGCGCAACAGCCAGCGCGGCCAATGTCGCCCCCCAGTAGGTCGCGGTCGGGGACTCGAAGGGTTCCAGCCGGAAGTTGAGCCAGGTAAAGCCGCCCTTCTGATCGCCAGCCTTCATCTGCACGCCCCACATGTTGGCTAAGGCCTGTCGCGTATCGGGTCCAAAGTAGCCTCGTTCCTGATCCCGTGTCGCCAGTATCAGGGCGTTGAGAACGGCTTCGACGCCGCGAGATTCTGCCGACTTGGGCACGCCACGTGTCTGGTCGGGATAGAAGGGCTCCAGTTCATCCCAAAGATAGACGCGCTTCACCACATCGTCGAACATCGCCATCTCGTCGATGCTCTGTCCTTGCTTGCTTGACAGGCTGCGGAGCGAGGGCATGGCGAGGACATGAGGCAGTGACGTGTGGCAGGATACACAGCGTGTGCCGTGATCCCGTTCCGCCTTAGGCCATTGACGCCACCAATTGAGGCGATTGTCCAGATAAGCTGCAGCCGCAGTCCCATCCCACGCCGACTTTTTTGTTGGCACGGCATCGCCACGCGTGATCATCGCCATTGCTAGAAGAATGGCGGAAGAAATGAGCGGCCAACGTGTCATGCAGCATTCCTGACGATAAGAGGACGATGATAGCGAAGAGGCGCATGGGCACCATGTGTCATTCGACGTAACTCGCCTGGAAGGGCTTGGATCTCATGCCTTGCGATCAGCGAGGCTACCCGCCGATTTTGCTGGATCAAATCCGATCGGGCAACACATGTCAGTTTCGGCACGCACTCTGTCGGTTCTGCCGAGCGCTCCTGCGTCAGAGCTCCTCTACATCGTCCACAGCAGCGGCGCTCCGCCGAGCTGAACAAAGGAGACCCGATATGTCGACGATCACCACCCAGGACGGCGCCCAGATTTTCTACAAGGATTGGGGCAGCAAGGATGCGCAGCCGATCGTGTTCCACCATGGCTGGCCGCTTTCCAGCGACGACTGGGACAATCAGATGCTGTTCTTCCTTGCCCAAGGCCATCGGGTGATCGCGCATGACCGTCGCGGTCACGGCCGGTCGAGCCAGACGGACACCGGCAACGAGATGGACACCTATGCTGCGGACGTGATTGAACTCGCCAGGGCGCTGGATCTGAAGAACGCCGTCCATATCGGTCATTCGACCGGCGGTGGCGAAGTTGCCCGCTACGTGGCGCGGGCCGGACCCGGCCGCGTGGCCAAGGCGGTCTTGCTGGGCGCAGTGCCCCCGATGATGATGCGATCCGACAGCAACCCGGGGGGACTGCCGCCTGAGCTGTTCGACGGCTTTCGCACGTCGCTGATGGCCAACCGGGTCCAATTCTATCGTGAGATCGCAGCCGGGCCATTTTACGGCTTCAATCGGGAAGGCAGTAAGGTGAGCCAGGGGCTGATCGACAATTGGTCGCGCCAGGGCCTGATGGGCGGCGCAAAGGCGCAATATGATTGCATCGCTGCATTTTCCGCGACCGATTTCACCGAAGATCTCAGGGCGATCGACTTGCCGGTGCTGGTGATGCACGGCACCGACGACCAACTTGTGCCGTTCGCGAACCACGCCCCGCGCGCGATCGAGCTGCTCAAGAACGGAACGCTGAAGACCTATGAGGGGCTTTCGCACGGCATGGCAGCGACGCACCCGGACGTGATCAACGCCGACATGCTCGGCTTCGTGCGCAGCTGATCACCCTGTCGACGGGGGCGGGCCAAGGTCCGCCCTCTTTTTGCTCTTCTCCGTGAGACTATGCGCGCGGGCTCCGGCCGGCGCAGTCAGTTCGTCCGACGCGACCCCGAAGCGCCGGCGATATTCGGCCGGTGCCAACCCGGTAACCCGCTGGAAAATCCTGCGAAAGGCCGAGGAATCGCCATAGCCGACAGTCCACGAACGGCGCCGAATTGGCGACGTACATCGTCGAAAAGGGCAAGCCGCTCGTCGTGCCCGCGCCGCATGTTGAAAAGCACTGACATTGCCCTGGGCCAGTGTCCACTTTCTGGCATCGCGCCAAGGGCAGACACATCCAGCCCAACATACAACGATACCGCGCGGTCCCGCCGGTGGGCGGCAGGTTGAGCCGATGCCTCAACATCAACCAACGACCGCTATTGGGTTTGCGAGAGTCGCGCCGGGACGGCAACAATTGGGGGGCGTTGCTGCCGGGCAGGTCCCCGCCCGCGGAACGACGGGTTCGGGCACCAGCCGTCGTTCGCGGCGCTCCGCTAAAGGGCGTATTTGGTCGCGTTCTGCCAGAATAGCTGCCGGTCCGCACCTGGGGGGCGAAATTGTGGGGCTGAGTGGCAAGAAAGGGTCGACACCTGTAGTCTGGGGATTCGCAGAAACTTGAGAAGCGCGGCACTGAGAAGTTGCAGCCGTCAAAACTTCTCAGGACCGCCATACAGACCGCCGACCGTTCGGTCTGACGCCACTTCAAGAGAGACGCGATACCAGAATATTTTGAGACAATCTCACTTTACAACATGCAATATATGAGTATTTCGGAGGCAAGTTGCCAAAGGGTCGCTCATGCAAATGAAGATTATGCGATATGGGGCATCCTCTTCCCCGTCGCCGAAATGCGCTTTCGACAATGCCGCCGCCATATTCCTCGACTGGGATGGCTGTGTGATGATCGGCAACACTCTGATCCCGGCGGCGCGCACGCTGTTGGAGCGGCATGCGGATCGCGTCGTCATTCTGTCCAACAATTCGACGCACTTGCCCGAAGATTTCACGCGCATATTGAACCAGGCGAATGTCCATATCCCGCCGGATCGGATCATCCTTGCCGGTGCGGAGGCAGTACGCTTGGCCATGCAAGACCAACCGGCGCGAACCTTGCTGCTCGGAACGACGCGGATCAAAGCCTATGCCCGGCAGATGGGGCTGACACTTGTGCGGGACGAGCCGGATCAAATCCTGCTGACGCGCGACACGCGCTTTACCTATGCCAAATTATGCCGCGCAGCGAACGCGCTGCAGCGAGGTGCGAAGCTGATCGTCGCCAATATCGATGCCACGCATCCCGGACCCGATGGCCATATTGTGCCGGAAACCGGGGCGATGCTCGCCGCCTTGCTAGCCTGTGTACCAACTGCCCCGATGGTAACGGTCGGCAAACCCGGCCCCCTCCTGTTCGCGCGCGCTTGTGAAGTCGCTGGCGTGGCCGCGCATGACGCCGTGATGATCGGCGACAATCCCGAAACGGACGGAAAGGGCGCGACCGATTATGGCATCTACCCGATACTCATCGGGCCGGATGCCGGGCTGACGCTGGACGATATCGTCAACTGGTAGGCGGTACTGCGGCTTAAAAGCGCTTGATCGACAGCACGTCGAACGTCTGGCGCAGCGTCTCGGTCGAGCGTTCATAATCCGCCAGCGCCAAGGCCGCGATCAGCGCATCTACTACGCAGAGTTGCGCGATCCGGCTCGTCATCGCCTCGGTGCGAAAACTCGTCTCCCGCGCCATGGTGAACAGGACCAGGTCGGCATAGGCGTGAATCGGCGAGCGGGCGAAATTGGTGATGACGATGGTTTTCGCGCCCGCCTCCCTCGCCAGCCGCGTGGCGGCCACCGTCTCATGCGTGGCGCCGCTGTGCGATATGGTCAGCACGACGACATCGGGGTCACATCGCGATGCACAGATCGCCTGCACATGGCTATCGACCACCACCCGTGCGTCAAGGCCGATGCGCAGCATGCGATAATGCGTGTCTTCGGCGATCGGTGCGGACGAGCCGATGCCATAGACTTCCACGCGCTTGGCCGCGCGGATCATGTCGACCGCACGGGACAGCGCGGCGGGGTCCAGCACCGACAGCGAATCGCGCAAGGCCTGAATCCCGGAATGAAATACCTTCCGGCAGATCGTGTCCATGTCGTCATCGCGCGTGACGTCCTCGTGGATGAACTGCACCGGTTGCACGATTTCCTGGGCCAAGCTGAGTTTCATCTGCTGGAAGCCGGACAGGCCGATGCCACGACAGAAATTGATGATGCTGCCTTCGCTCACGCCCGTCTCTTCGGACAATTCGGTCACTGACATGCCGACGATCTTTTCGGGCTGGGCGAGGATATAATCGGCGATCCGGCTCGCCCCCTTCGCCATGCCCGGCTGGGCCACGCGGATGCGATTGAGCGTGTTGTCGATGGGACCATTGTCGGTGGTCGGAAGGGCACGGCGTTTGGGGGTGGAGGCTGTCATGAGAGTCCTGAATGGCGAGCGCGGGCGCACGCCACCTCTAACAGCATTTCGTCGCCCTGCAAAATTGAGTGTAGTTTAATCGGGTTCAATGCTGCGTCCGGTCTCGTCGCAGCAAGCTCAATTTTAATGCGACATCAAATTGAGTAATGTTCATTCAACTGTCACATCGGACTCCTACTTGACCCCTGCAAGCGGTTGACGCGCTGCAGCATCGAGTCGGTTCCACGACATGCTGTTGCCCCGGCAACCCGAACATTTTTGGGGGTATCGTCATGGTGAAACATTCACGTCCTTACGGCCGATCGAAATTCGGCGCGGTGCATCTTGGCCTGTTGCTGGGGGCCAGCCTGCTGCCGACGATGGCCATCGCCCAGGCACCCGCCGCTGCTGAAGCCACCGCCGAAGCCGAGGCTGCTGCTTCATCGATCATCGTGACCGGCCAGCGCGTCGAAGCGACCAAAGTGGCGGCCGATGCCATCGCCTTTGGCAACAATATCCAGATCGTCAGTTCCGAAGCGATCGCCGCGAGCGGTGCCAGCAACTTTGCCGAACTCGCCCAATTCCTCATCAAGGGCGCCAATATCGGCTATTCGCCGGACGAGGGCGAATATACCATTCGCCTCGACGGCGGCGGCGATCGCGACACGCTCGTCGTCCTTGATGGCGTGCCGCTGTACGATCGTGGCCCGGCGCTGGAAGATATTTGGGGATCGACGACGATCGACCCGCACATGATCGAACGGGTCGAAGTATTCCGCGGCGGCAACAGCCTGTTCTTCGGATCGAATGGCGGCATCGGCGTCATCAGCCTGGTCACCAAGCGCCCCGACGGCACCAACAAGGTGGAACTGGGCGCAAGCTATGGCGAGTTCAATTCGCGCGAATTGTGGGGCAATGCCAAATTCGCGCTGGATGCCGAAGGACGGCATAGTGTCATGGTCTATGGCAGCAGCCAGCAGACCGACGGCCCGCGCATCTTCGCGCCGGAAAGCTATGTCGACAACGTCGCCAAGGCTGGTGGCATCCAGAAATATCCGCTCAACCGCAACAATATCGGCATCAAATATCTCTGGAAGATCGACGACGACACGAATTTCCGGCTCAACGGCCAATATACCCAGATCGAATTTCAGGATCCGTTCCCGGACAATGAAACCTTCTCGCCGAACCGGGTCCGCTACCCGATCATCGATTTTTCTATCGACCGGCGCTGGTCGGATGCGATCTACACCGAACTGACCGGCTATTGGAGCAACCCACGGCTCAACAATACCGAAACCTTCGCCGAAACCTGCACCAATCGCGCAGGGTGTGTCGATGTGAAGGGCCAGCCGATCCGCTTCGGCGACGCCACGGGCCGGTCGACCCCCTATCCCAACAAGGGGTTCGGCGCGGACTCCAAGGTTGGCGGCTTTCAGGAGCGGGGTCTCAATTTCCGCAACACCTTCACCTTCCCCAAGCTGGTGGAGTTCGTCGCGGGGGTGCAGGTCGTATCCTACAAGGATGACTCTGATCCGGTCTTTCCGGTCGGCGATGCCTCGACCACGATCACGGGTCTGTATCTCGACGCGCGGCCGGTCATCCCCTTCAGCCCGGATACCAAGGTTTCACTCGCCATCCGCACTGATTTCGCCAAGAGCTTCGATTCCAAGACCATCTGGAAATTCGGCTTCCGCCAGCCGATCGGGCCCTTCTACATCCGCGGCAACGGCGGCACATCCTACAGCCTGCCGCGCACCAACGAACTTTTCTCGGTCAGTCCGACCCAGGTCGGCAATCCCAACCTGCAGACCGAAACGACAGAAACCTACAATGGCGCGGTCGGGTTCAGCAAAGCCTTCGGAGGCGTGCAGATCAATGCCGAGGTTGGCGCGTTCCGCACCGACATCAGCAACCGTATCCAGGGCACGTCCGGCCTGACCCCCAACACATGGTTCAACAACAGCGCCGTCACCGAAATTCGGGGCATCACCGCGGACATGGATTTCATCCTGGGCAAGCAGTTCACGGCCAACATCAACTACACCAAGCAACAGGCGCGCCTCGCTGGTACCGATCTTCAGATCAACGAGACGCCGGAATATATGATCACCGGCAATGTCGCCTGGCACAGCGCGAATGACCGGTTCCACGTCACCTTGCTACCGCGCTATCAGGGGCCCGAATATGCGACCGGCGGCGGCAATGTTCGCCAACCCGATGGCAGCATGGCCGCCCGGTTCCGCAACAATTTCGGCAATTATTTCGTCATGAACGGGTCGATCGCCTATTGGGCGGGCGACGAGCGGCAGCATCGCTTCCAGCTTCGCGTCGTCAACATCACCAACACCAAATATGCCGAACGCTATGGCTACGGTAATATGCGCTTCAGTTCGGCCTTCCTGCGCGGCGAAATTGCGGCCAACAGCGACGCCTATTTCTACGGCTATGAGTTCGAGGGCAAGCCCCGCGCCGTCTACGCCTCCTTCACCACCAGCTTCTGATCGCCCATATGACAGCCCATTCACCGTCATGTCACAGCCCCGACCTATTCCGTCCGCCGCTCCTATGGAGCGGGATAGGAAGGATGTGCATATGAAACGGTGGATGATCGCGGCGATCTTGGTGCTGATGGCGGGCGGGGTGGGCCTGTTCTGGGCGACCCGGCAAAGCCAGAAGACGCAAGCCTTGCACGTTCTGCTCATTCCCGCCGATGGCGGCACGGAAAGCGGGACGCTGGCGGACTACCAGCCGATTTTCAACGCCGTGTCCCGTAACACGGGCCTGACCTTCGACCTGAAGGTCGCACAATCCTACGGCGCGGTGGTCGAGGGAATGTGCAACGGCGCGGCCGACATCGCCTTTGTCGGCCCCGTCACCTATTTGCAGGCGAAGGATCGCGGTTGCGCCGAATTGCTAGCGGTCGCTGTCAAATCGGGCGCCTCGGTCTATTATGCCGGGCTATTCGCACACAAGGACGCCGCCATCGCCACCGCCGCCGACGTGCGGGGCAAGCGCGTCGCCTTTGGCGACGTCAATTCGACATCGTCCTTCATTTTCCCGATGACCATGTTGATGGATGCGGGGATCGATCCGGCCAAGGATCTGAAAGAGGTCCGCCTGACCGGCAGCCATGCCAGCAGCCTCGCCGCCTTGTTGCAGGGGCAGGTCGACGTCGCCGCGCTCTCCTTCGAAAGCTATGAAAAGGCGGTGCGGGAGAATGTGCCGGGCGTTCGCGATGTGAAGATCATCGCGCGCAGCGATCCTATTCCCTATCCGCCCCTGGTCGTGAACAGCAAATTGCCGGTCGCGACCCGCAACCAACTGCAATCGGCATTCCAGAATATCGCCCATGAACCCGGCATCACGCCAGAGATGATCCGGGGCTATGGCGGGGGCCAGGTCGATGGTTATGACGCCCATTTCCCCGCCGCCAAATTCACCCCCGCCGCGCAGAAGATGGCGATGGTCAGCGATGCGCTGAAGGCGGAAATGCTCAAGAAATCGGCGCAGCGGTGATGGATATTCGTTTCGATGCCACCACCGTCCACTATGCCGACGGCACATGCGCGCTGGATGGTGTGTCCTTCACAGTGCCTGCGGGGCAATTTTGCGTCGTGCTGGGCCATTCGGGTGCCGGAAAGTCCACACTGCTGCGCACCGTCAATGGCTTGTCCGCCATAACCGGCGGTCGTGTGGTGGTGGGCGGCAAGCCGGTCAATCGCAAGACCCTGCCCTTCTTGCGTCGCCGCATCGGCATGGTCCACCAACATTATGGCCTGACCGCCAGGGCCAGCGTCGCCACCAATGTTATGGCGGGCGCGGTGCCCGCCATGCCCTTCTGGCGGGCGATGTCGGGCTTTTATACACCGGCGTTGCAGGACAAGGCCTGTGCCCTCATCGCGGCTGTCGGCCTGGACGAAGCGCATCTTGCCCGCCGTGCCGATCGTCTGTCGGGCGGCCAGCAACAGCGCGTCGGCATCGCGCGCGCTTTCATGCTGGACCCGGCCATCATCCTGGCCGACGAACCGGTCGCCAGCCTCGATCCCCGGCTAAGCCGCGAGGTGCTGGATCTGTTGCGGACACAGGCGCGCGAACGTGGCGCGACCGTGCTGTGCAGCCTGCATCAGGTGGATCTGGCGCGCGATTATGCCGACCGGATCGTCGCCTTGCAGGGTGGCCGGGTCGTTTTCGACGGGCCGCCCGCCATGTTCGACGACTATGACGCCAAGCGCATCTATGCAAAGCAGGATGCGGCCGCCCCGGTCCAGGCGGTGCTGGCATGACCGCGCAGGCACACAGCCGCTGGTCCTACCCGCGCCCCTATGGCAGCGGCACCATCCTGGCGCTGATCGGCGCGGCCCTGCTGCTCTGGTACACCGGCCAGCGCGTCGAAATCGGGCGGATGGTCATGATGACCACCCAGGCCGTTGCCGTGCAATTCGGCCTTGCCGAGCGATCGCAGGTCGCCGACGGCCTTGGCAACGCCATCGGCCAGCTCGTCCCGATCCAGCTTTCCGAGAGGCAGGAAGTCAGCCGGATCGAGGGTTTCGATCCGACCGACCTGCCATTCCTGTCCCATTTCGAGGTCGTCGAACGCCGTGCCGAAACGATCAATCCGCAAACGATGCGGATGGAAAGCCGTCCGGTCCGCACGACTTATCTCGTGCAACCGCTGGGCTATGTCTGGCTGGTCGCGGCCAAGATGCTGGAGACGCTGGAAATCGCGCTCTGGGGTACCATCGTCGCCATCCTCATCGGCTTTCCGCTGGCGTTGCTGAGCGCGCGCAACATGATGCGCTTTGCGGCCATCCGCATGATGGCGCGCGGCATCATCGGCTTTTGCCGGGCGATTCCCGAACTGGTCAGCGCCCTGTTTCTCGTCATCGCCTATGGCTTCGGCCCGATCGCGGGCATATTGGCGCTCGGCCTCTATGGCGCGGGGTTCCTTGGCAAATTCTATGCCGACGATGCCGAAAATGCCGACCCCCGGCCGCAGGAAGCCCTGACCGCCATCGGCGCGGGCAAGATGCTGATGTGGCGCTATGCCATCCTGCCCCAGGTGCTGCCCCAATATATCGCCTACACCCTCTATATCCTCGACCGGAATGTCCGCATGGCGACCGTCATCGGACTGGTGGGGGCAGGCGGCATCGGTCAGGAACTCAAGGGCCGCTACGACATGTATGAATATGGCCATGTCGGCACGATCCTGATCGCCATCTTCATCGTCGTCCTGCTGCTGGATCGCAGCGCCGGGCGACTGCGCAAATCCCTTTTGTAACCCCCATCCTATCGATCGGAGCGGCCATGTCCCTGAAGAACAGACGCGATTTCCTCAAGACCGCCAGCGTGGCGGGGACCATGGCGGCCATGCCGGGCAGCATCGGGCGGGCGCTGGCCATCGGGCCCAAGCGCGTGACCGGCACGATCAAGGACGTGAAGCATATCGTCATCCTGATGCAGGAAAACCGGTCGTTCGATCATTATTTCGGCACGCTCAAAGGGGTGCGGGGTTTTGGCGATCGCCATCCCATCCCGCTGCCCGACAATCGCCCGGTCTGGTGGCAATCCAACGGCGCGCGCGATCTGCCGCCCTTCCATCTGGATACCGAGCGGACCAACGCGCTCAAGGTGCCGGGCACGCCGCATAGCTTTTCGGACGCACAGGCCGCGTGGAATCAGGGCAAATTCGGCCTGTGGCCCAAATATAAGACCGATTATTCGATGGGCTATTACAAGCGGCAGGATATCCCCTTCCAGTTCGCGCTCGCCGAAGCCTTCACCATTTGCGACGCCTATCATTGTTCGGTCACCAGCGGCACCGACCCCAATCGCATCGTCTTCTGGTCCGGCTCCAGCTTCGATCCCGCCATCGCGGCCAAGGGCGTGAATTGCCGGGACACGCATTCGGAACCCAACAACCTGCGCTGCTGGATCAAGGGCGCACTGCCCGAGCCTGGCTATACCTATGCCGGCAATGCGCTGGAATGGGCGACCATCCCCGAAGTGCTGGAGGCCGCCGGGGTCGACTGGCGCATCTATCAAGACCCTAACGACAATTGGACCGGCGCGATGCACGGTGGCCTCGCCTTCAAGGGGTTCCGCGATGCCAAGCCGGATTCCACCCTCTACCAGCGCGGCATGAGCGAGTTTTCGCTCGAACAATTCGCCAAGGATGTGAAGGACGGCACGCTGCCCGCCGTGTCCTGGATCTTGCCGCCCAAGGAGCGATCGGAACATCCCGGCGCGTCGACCCCGATCGAAGGCGCGGCCTTCACGGCCGAAGTTCTGGACGCGCTCACCGCCAACCCGGAGTTGTGGAGCCAGACCGTCTTTTTCCAGACGTTCGACGAAAATGACGGGTTGTTCGACCATGTGCCGCCGCCCGCGCCGCCGTCCTATAATCGCGATGGCACGATGGCGGGCAAGGCGACGCTCGACCTGGCGGGCGAATATTTCGACGATCATGAGGATAAATATACGTCGCGCGATGACGATGTGAGCGGCACGACACGGCCCTGGGGGCTTGGCCCGCGCGTGCCCATGTATGTCGTTTCGCCATGGAGCCGGGGCGGCTGGGTCAACAGCGAGATATTCGATCACACCTCGGTCGGCCAGTTTCTCGAAAAGCGTTTCGGTGTCACGATCCCCGGCATCAGCCCATGGCATCGCGCCGTCTGTGGCGACATGACCAGTTGCTTCGATTTCAGCCAGAGCAGCGACGCCACTTTCCCCGACTTGCCCGATGTCAGCGCCGCCAGCACAATCCTGGCCGAGCATCTGACCCGTCCCAAGGCGCTGCCGCCCCGCGCGCCGCAGGATATGGTTCAGGAAGCGGGCATCCGCCGCTCGCGCGCCCTGCCCTACATCCTCCACGTCGATGCCGTCGCGACGAAGGCCGCACTCACTCTGACATTCACCAATGAAGGACGGGCCGGTGCCGTCTTCCATGTCTATGACAGGCACAGACTGAATCAGATCCCGCGCCGCTACACGGTGGAAGCAGGCAAATCTCTACACGATCAATGGACGGCCGACGACCAAGGTCGCTTCGACCTCATCGTGCTTGGCCCCAACGGTTTCGTGCGGGGCTTCACCGGCGATCTGCAGCAAGCCGCCGCCGCACCGGTCCTCACCGCCCGTTATGATGCGGCGGGCAAGGCCATGCGCCTGCGCCTAGCCTGCGATGGATCGACTCCCGCGCGCGTCACATTGGGCAAGGACGCCTATGGGGTTCAGGCCGACCGGGCGATCATGGTGATCGGGGGCAGCAGCACCAACGAACGCTGGCCAGTGGCGAAGAGCGAAGACTGGTATGATCTGACCGTCGCCATGGCAGGAATGGACATCCGCCTGGCTGGGCGCGTCGAAAGCGGACGTCACGGCATCAGCGACCCGCTCATGCGGGCCTGAAGCTGACGAAAGGTAAGGAAAAAGAGGCTGGCCGAGACATCGGCCAGTCCCTTTTTCCTTACCGACCTAAAGGTCGGAGGTGCGCATCTCGATCCCGCTCGAAACGGTCGACTTGGGATCATATTGATCAGCGACCACGCTTGGGCAATGGTCCCGTTCTTGTCATCCAGCTCGAACCGGCAATAGTTCCGCGGACAAAAGTCATCGGCGGTTTCCTACCTGCCTTTGACGCTCGGTACTCGCAATTCCGCTGACCGCTATTTCCCGATGCGTCTCAGATTTGCGGACGGTCTTCCTTGGAAGTGGTCTGAGCCCCGACTATCCTCCACCTATGAGTGGAGCCGGAGGCGCTGTTGATGCCTTGCTTGGGCGTGATGGCAACGGCTGATCGGGCCGCCATCTCTGCCGGGGTCATGTTCCCCAGGCTCGAGCGCGGCCGGGACGTGCAAGCATTTGGAGCATGCTTGCCATCGGCTTTTTTCTGCTTCGCGCGATGATTGGGGCAGTTCAGAATAGGGAGTCATACGCGCCGATCCTGCTGTTCGGTTGCATGCTCATGGTCCTTGCGTTGCTGCGGTTGATCAGACGTTGGAGGGATTTGGGGTATTCAAATTAGAAAAGCAGACAGGCTGCGAGATGGGTCGATTAAACGAGTTGCGTGCTTTGCCTCAGCAAAGGGGTGCGTGAGGAGGCAGCTTGCAGCCTAGTTTGCGGTTGCCCCCTTTGAAGGTTCCGCCTGAAAACCGGCCAGGATGTCGGGATAGCGGTCCAGAATCGCGCTGGCGACCCCGTTGGTCCAACCGAATCCATCCTGCAGCGGATATTCGCCGCCGCCGCCGGGCCGCCGCTCCTCTACATCATATTTTTCCAGCATCTTGCCGGTTTGGGCATAGGCTGCCGCAACCGTGCCCATCCAGCGGCCAGCGATATCGCGTGCGAGCGCTGTTTCGCTATTGCGGGCCAGGCCATCGATCGCCACCCATTGCAGCGGTGCCCAGCCATTGGGGCTGTCCCACTGCTGACCGGTACGGATGGGCGTGGTGCGAAGACCTCCGCTGGCGAGCAGCGTCGTGCGGACGGTGGCCGAAATGGCCTTCACCTGGTCCGGCGAGGCCGCCCCCACGAGCAGCGGATAGAGGGTGGCGGCCGAAACGATGGCGGTCGGCTTTCTGGCTATGCGGTCCCAGTCCGCATAGCGACCCTCGTGCCCGACCCAGAGATAGCGGTTGATCGCTGCCTTTCGGCGCTTGGCCATCGCGGCATAATCCCCCGCGCAAACGGTGTCATTCGCTGCGCGGCAACGCGCCTCGATCCGCTGTTCCATTGCCAGCATCAGGCTGTTGAGGTCGACTGGCACGATGCTGGTGGTGTGGATGGTCGAAATCTTCTGCGGGTCGGCGAACCAGCGTGCGCTGAAGTCCCAGCCGCTCTCGGCGCCGGCACGAGATCAAGCGGCGCACCGATGTCGTCGGTATCTTCACCGCCGAAGAGGCAATCACCCGCCTTGTTGGCGCTATCCTTCTGAAACAGAACGACGAATGGGCCGTCCAACGCTGCCGCTGCATGACACTTGAGAGCGTCTCAGGTTTAAGCGATAATCACATCATCACAATGCCTGCCATGGCAGCTTGATTAGCCCGGCTTAGCCGGAGGTCGCTGTGACTACCGCAGGCGAACCTACACCACTTAACGTAATCGCCACACTCGACCTCCGCTTTGTTGCGGTAGGATGTCATTGCCGCTTCGGCGCTCGGCCGGAG
>Ga0156326_166_pt1 | contig 40139 bp, 34 predicted proteins | sample RifCSPlowO2_12_FD_107974 | JGI IMG/M metagenome (GOLD analysis project Ga0156326, IMG submission 107974) | Sphingomonadales bacterium RIFCSPLOWO2_12_FULL_63_15 | reverse complement strand
GCGGTAGCCAAACAGCATGGTACGGTACGTCTTTTGATGACAGCGCCGGGAGTCGGACCGATCACCGCGATGGCGGTAATCCCATCATTTTAGCGCAAAGGAACCCACCCATGACTAACCCCATCGCGGTATCGCAGCGGGCGAAATGCTTTGTCATGGTGCGAATTGCACGCGGTCCTGCACAACCGGAAATGGCAAAAAATGGACCCGAACGAGGCGATGCTTGGGTGTCGCGCCATGGAAGCACGATACCTCGACGCCATCGGCAACCAAAAGGACCACGATCATGAGTGAGCGGGATGCGATTGTCTGCCAGCGGTGTGGCTATCTTCCGTATCGCCATAGCGGCGGGATTCCGAATACATGTCCGATCGTGGCGACGTATTTGCCGCCGAGCGGCGACCATCTGCCCGCGAGTGTGGCGGACCGTTATCGGGATTCCGATATCGCCGCCCATGTGGGCGAGGTCGAGAGGTTGCGGGAGGCGACCGACATCCTGCAACGCCTGCATGACTATGATAGCTGGGGTGGTAAAGGATTTCATGCCAGCAAGGCCTTTAACGCGAAAGAGGACGGGAAAGCGTTTCTTGCCCGCCAAACCCTGGAGGCCAGCCGATGAACATGATCGAACGGGTGGCGCGGGCGCTGGTAAAGCGCAACTATCCGTCATTCACCGAAGCCGACATTGACGCGATGTGGGAGGGGTGGGCCGATGACGCCACCGCCGCCATCCAGGCAATGCGCGACCCAACGCCGGAGATGAAGGTGAGGGGATTTGATGCAGCATGGAACGAGGTGTCCGCAGACATTGGCCAGATCGAAATACAGACCACCATCGGGCAAACTGTCTGGCATTACATGATCGACGCCGCCGCGATCGATACCGGCGCGGGGGAGGGGTAGGTGGGGGCGCAGACATTCCCGCGAAGCCCTGAGATCAAGCGCCTGATAAAGGCGGCAAAGGACGCTGGTATTCAGGTAGGCTCGATCGATATCCGCGTCGATGGGATCACGATATACCCGGCGGCGAAAGATCAAGGGCAGTCAGCATATGACCTCTGGAAGGCAAAGAACCAAGGTTGAAACAGGGCTGCACGTCGTTCGCAAACTGCGGCCCGGTAAGCCTGCCCTGTTTTATGTCTATGCCTATCGTGGCGGTCCCCAGGTCCATAGCTGCGAAGGCGAGCGACCGACCATCACCCCGGCCATTCTTGACGCAGCGGCCAAAGCGCGCCGCAATATGATCCGTATCGAATCGGACAACCTAGACAGGCTGATCGAAAAATATCAGCGCAGCCCCTAATGGGTGAAACTAAGCGACCGGACCAAAAATAACTACCGGGTCGAACTTACAAAATTGAGCGCGAAATTCGGCAAGGTGCCGTTCGTGGTGTGGAACGATCAGCGGATGCGCGCCGATGTCATGGCCTGGCGCTCCGAACTGGCCAGCAAGCCGCGCACCGCAGACAAGGCGATCGTGATGCTTGGCACCGTGCTATCGTGGAGCATGACCGAGGGGCTGATAACGCGCAACGTCGCGACCGGCATTCCCATGCTCTACAAGCCCGACCGGGCCGCCATCATCTGGACCGAGGCCGACTGGACCGCGATACAGCCGCATTGCTCAACAGAGCTATGGCAGGCGCTCCGGTTCGCGGGATTGACCGGCTTCCGGCTTGGCGATCTTGTCGATGTAGGCGTTGAGCATTCGGCCTAAGCGCGATCGTCTTTGTCACGTCCAAGCGCAAAAGGCGCGTGGTGGTGCCGATCCTGGACGAACTGCGAGACTTGCTGGCCGAGATAGGGCGGCAGTCTGGCCCTATCCTGCGGAACAGCCGTGGTCAGCCATGGACCGAAAGCGGGTTGGGCGGGGTGTTCCAGAAGGCGAAGGCCAAAGCGCCGGGCTTCAATATCGCGCTCCGCATCCATGATATGCGCGGCACCTACGCGACATGGCTGGCGCGCAAGGGCCTGACCGATCAGAAGATCGGCCGCATCATCGGGTGGTCGGAAAAGCAGGTTGCAGAGATCAGGCGGCGCTATGTCGATGAGGAGCATGTTGCCGCTTCGCTGGTAGAGCGTTTGCAAATGAAAAAATCGGTGTGACTGGCATAGAAATCTATGCTATACGCGACGAATGAACTGGAAAGAGTATCTAACCGATCAAGAGAAGGCTGAACTGGCCGCAATCGACGCCGCGAAGGTGGCCGGGCAGCGCCAGAGGAACCGGATTTACGATCGTTGTTGGAAGCGAATGAAGGCGGGGAAAGTGCCGCAGGGGTGTAAACCGCCTGTAAACAACCCGGACTGGTGACCGCTAAGTGTCTGAAAAATGGTAGCGGAGGACCGATTCAGTCTTATCGGCCCCTGAGCCGTCCTTGGCATATCTTTCAGGCCTTCGGCCCTGTTTCCCATCGAGCGAGCGCTTCCGTCAAGAGCGATAACGGCTCTGATCATAGCACAACGGAGAGTGGGCTGATCAGCCTTACCGAAAACAATCACCAATCGAAAAAGGTTGGCAGCTGCAAATAAGAAAACCTCCGTCTTGCCGGACGGAGGTCTTCAGGAGCGCCAGAGACGCTGGTCGATAGCGGAACTCTATACCTGGTGCTCCTCAATCGCAAGCCGAGGAGAGCTTCATCATGAACCCATACATTTTCGTACCTTCCGAGTTTGCTGCTGAGAATTTCTCATCCGACGCGACAAAAGATTGCATTGAGAAAAACGTCGAAAGCGCTGCTCCTAAGCCGCAAGGTAAGCCCATTGGGGTGGGTCACGTCACACTCATAAGCAAATCCGACCAAACCTGTCACACCATGGAGAAAATCAAAGCTGCCAGGTTCTTGGCGGACTTAGATAGCCTGACGCTGACCGAGCTCCGGGCAAAATATGCGGCAGAGGCCAATTCGCACCGGAACATGAAAAGCCGGAGCAAAAAAGGCGATGCAAAGGTTCACCCAGCATTTCAAGAGTTCTTGAGTTTCCTTCGGCTGGTCGGTCCGATGCCTGTGAAAGGTGCCACCCTCGACCGTATCGACAACAATGACCGGGAATACGCTCCAGACAAGGTGCGCTGGGCTGACAAACGGACGCAGAACAACAACAAGGGCGATACCATTACCTTTCACCACCCACGAACCGGCGAGGTGTTCACGACCTCTCGCCTGGCGAAACTACAGGGCAAAAGCGCCTCAGCCATACGTGCACGCCTTGCCCGGGGTTGGTCGGATGCTGAGATCATAGCTGGCTACCGTTCCACCAGGCCTGCTGCGCCCAGTCTCGCGGTCGTACAGCCTCAGCTCTCCTGCATGACCCTACCGAGGTCCGATGCAATCGCGAGCGTTCCAAAACGTTGCAGCACAGCACGCGAAATCCAGTTCGAACGAATGGCTGAGGAGATCGAGTACGAACGGCAATATGTTGCCGACCATGCCGAGACGCACGCGCCTTCGACCTTGTCGCGGTGGGTCGTGTCGCTAGGGAAGGCTCATAGCGCGTCGGGCCTTGCCGATCCCTGCCGCAGTGAACTCGTCCGGGCGACCATGCGGGGGATTTATCGAACGACGGCACGATCCCCAGCCCCTGCGAAGCCGTTGCTAAAAGACGATCTTTTCGTCACTCTGCACGCCATGGGAAACCGGTTGAAGGACATACGCGACGGTGCACTTTTGCTGGTCGGCTTCGCAGGTGGGTTCCGTCGTTCGGAGCTGATCGGCCTCAATTGCGAGAATGTGGATCAGGTTCGTCAAGGGATAGTCCTACACCTCTTGCGATCCAAAACGGATCAGATGGGGAAGGGACGTCTGGTCGGCATTCCCTACGGTCGGAGCCGATATTGCCCGGTCATCGCACTGAAAGAGTGGATCAGCCGCGCAGCCCTTACGAGCGGGCCACTCTTTTGCCCGATCAACAGGCACGGCCAGCTTGTTCCTCAACGCCTTTCCGGTGAAGCTGTGTCCTGCATCGTAAAATATCGCCTCAAGGCCGCGTCGATCAATCCGGAGGGCTATTCCGGGCATACCCCCGCCAACGCTGCTTCCAGCAGGGCCTGCCAGCGTTCCATTTTGCGGCCCTTGCGCGTCTCCCGATCAAACCTCTGCCACAGCTTTTGCCCCTCTGCCGGGTCAAGCCGGGACAGCTTGCGCATGGAGTCGAGGATACGCTTGGGTGCCGAGTGCGGCAGGTGGATCGTGCCATCGGTGCGCACATGCACCAGCGCATGCGGACGCAATGGGTCCTTTGTATCGAGCGCGGCCAAGGCGGCGGGCGTTTCGGCCCGAAGCACGAATATCGCGCCTTCGGGCAGATCGTTAGAGGCTGGAACCGGGGCATGGGAAGTGAGCGGCATCCGCTCGATCGCGTCGCGCTCACCTTCCGAAATCTGGGCAAGGTCGAGACGGAGGTCGTTCAGGGCCAGGTCCGTGATGGCCACGCCTTGCGAAAGGTCTTCCAGCTCGATCACCTGATTCTGCATCGCCTCAAGCTGGCGGCGGCGGTATTCAAGGTCATTCATCCCGTTGCCGGGATCAGCCTCGATGATGTTTTCCTCGCCGGTGGCGGAAACGTCGAGCAACTTCATGCGGCCAGACACGGTGCGCTCCAGCCCTATGTATGCATCAAGGTCCATGTTCGGCCAGAAATTGACCAGCCTGATCCGTTCGTTGACGGAGCCGAGGCGGTCGATACGGCCAAAGCGCTGCACGATCCGCACCGGATTCCAGTGGATGTCGTAGTTCACGACACAGTCGCAATCCTGCAGGTTCTGGCCTTCGCTGATGCAATCGGTGGCGATGATCAGGTCGATCTGTGGCTCGTTCGCCAGCGACTCCGGTCGATTGCGGGCACGGGGAGCAAAGGCGGTCAGGATTGCGGCAAGGTCTGGCTTCAGGCGCGGGCTGGAGACGCGGTTGCTGCCGCTGCCAGTCACCAACGCGGTGATCCCGTCGACCTCTTCGGCAAGGTGCTCGTAGAGGTATGCAGCGGTATCGGCAAAAGCCGTGAAGACAAGGACCTTGTTGTTGCCGGGATTGATCTGCTCAGCCCGCTTCTGGGCGATCAGCTTGCGCAATTCCTCGAGCTTGGCGTCGCGATCAGCGGTAACGGCGCGGGCCTGCCGCAGAAGACGCACCAGCCGCTCGCGGTCCGCTTCCAGATCCCGCTCCCAGGCGATGAGGTCCGCGTCGGACAACAGCACCTTCACCCGCTTGCCCACTCCCAGAGCGTCAAACAGGGGATCATCTTCGGCCAGGTCCTCGATGCCCGGCGCTTCCAACGTGTCGTCGTGAGCGGCAATACGCTCGATCAGGGCGTCCACTGCTTGTAGCTGGCGCTCCACTGTCAGGGCAAAGGCGTGAACCGAGCTTTCCATGCGCTTGAGCAGGTTGACGCGCATCAGGCCGACAAGGCTTTCCTCGCGGTCAAGCTGGCGGAACACCGAGCCATCGGATTTGGCCGCCTGCGTGTAGCGCCGGTCGTACTCTGCGCGCTTGTTGGCCAGCACGTAACGCAGTGGGGCATAGGCGGCGAGGGTCAGACGGCGGATTTCGTCGTTGATGCTGGCGATCGGCGGAAAGCTGCCGTCGGAAGATACATCGGTCTTGCGGTTGTCGGGCGGCAATTTCTCGGGGAACCGCCCCGTCTCGCCCAAGCCGTAATACCGCTCGATGTGCTTGCGGGAGCGAGCGATGGTCAGGAGATCAAGTAGGCGCACGTAATCGAAGCCCAGCATGTCGAGTAGGCGCTGCGAAGTTCGCCGTTCCGCAGGCAGTGCCTGCCATTTGTTGAACGCGGCCTGCGCCAGCCGGACTGTCCCTGCTATGCTCTTGATCCCAGCGTCCGCTAGCGCTGCATCATTGCCCTCGGTGGCAAAGGCAATCTGGTTCTTCAGGTCATTTAGACGATTGTTCACGGGCGTTGCCGACAACATCAGCACCTTGGTCGGGATGCCCGCCTTGACTATGTCGCGCATCAGCTTGTCGTAACGGCTCTCACCATCGCGACCAGACGGTCGATTGCGGAAATTGTGCGACTCATCGATCACGACCAGCCCGTAGTTGCCCCAGTTCACATGGTCGAGGTCAATGTCGCCTGACAGGCCGCCTTCGCGCGATAGGTCGGTGTGGTTAAGCACGTCGAAGGCGAAGCGGTCAGCCGCCAAGGCGTTGCGCACGTCATTGCGGGTCCAAAGCGTCCAGTTCTCCCGGAGGCGCTTAGGGGCAAGGACAAGCACACGCTCGTTGCGCAATTCGTGGTACTTGATGACTGCAAGAGCCTCGAATGTTTTACCAAGCCCGACACTGTCAGCGATGATGCAGCCGCCCCACTGCCGCAGCTTCCCTATCGCGCCTAGGACACCGTCACGCTGAAAGCGGTAGAGCATCTGCCAAACGCGGCTATCTTCTAGCCCCAGGCGACGATCAGGCAGGACTTCGTCGCCTGACATCATGTCAGTGAACAACGAGGCGAGGCTGCGGCGGTAGACCTCGGCAGAGCAAAACGAAGCTGTCGCGTCGCGGAGTGCAGCCTCAAGAGGATTCGCCTCGACCAAAGCTGAGCGGCGCCACAGCTCCTCGAACCACGCACTGAGGCCATGAACTTCGGCGGGTTCTGTCAGAAGCTGGATCATGCCTGCTGCGCGGCTGGGCGCTACGCCGAGACCAGCTGTGGTGAGATCGCAGTCCCCCACCACTGCGCGATTGGCAACTGGCGCACCACATAGCAGCAGGGACTGGCGAAGGGGCAGATCGGTGACTCGCACTTCAGCACCTGCCAACCACTGCAGGCAATCCAAACCTTCCCCTCGAAGGGCAAGTCGATTGCGTCGTCGCCTGTCTGCGGGGCCTGATTGCAAGGCCGTCTCGGGGGACAGAAGCAGGCGCTCTAGCACGTGGGTGGCCCCAAGGCGCGCCATGCCCGAGATCGACGTTGCCAAGGTCGCTACAGATAGGTTTGTTTCGCCTGGAAGGTGATCAACAACACGCTCGGTGCCGACGTTGGGGAGCAATCGCATGGCAGCATATAATCAGCCGCCTTCACTGTTGGATAGTCTCATTTGCTCGTGTCTTGTAGCATGATTGCGAGGGCATCTAACGAATTCACGACGTACGGACGTAATGTGCACCACTTCCGCCCCACCTCAACGTGTCCAGATATTCTGCTCACAATTGCGCCATATCGATGCGCTCCTGTCAGTGTTAGCCGCGATGGTAGGTGGCGTGCACGTCGTCCTTGGCCTAGTGGGCTAGTGCGCGGTCGATCGCGTCGGCAGGCCATTTGCTCGATCTGTTCAGGAGCGTGCTGGCCATCGTCCCGAAGCCGCGGCAGGTCATCTCGTCGTTGGAGTATACGCCTGGAACCGGCAACGCGGTTGTGATACAAGCCGATCGCCAGACACGCCTAAGTGACTGAAATTTGGTGCCTCCATCGGGCTTGATTGCCCCTCTCGTAGGGGGCTATTCTTGATTAGCTTCCAGCGCTGCGACCCTTTCGTCTAGGGCATCGAGCTGCATCTGTAAGGGGTCCGGCTCCCCGCTAAGCCTCGCCGCCAGTATTCGAGATTTTGCTAATTTAGAGCGATCTTCTGCGTCATCGCGAAGGCTGGTCTCAAGCCGATGCACGATTTCAGCATTCAATGATCGCCCGTTAGCATCAGCAGCTGATTGTACCTTCTGTTTTAAATCAGGCTGCATTCGTAAGCCAAACGGAACGATGTTAGCGATTTTTTCTCTTGTGGATGGCTTCATCATAGTTTCGTTATGCAGCGTAAATACGCTTGCCTCCATAGCTTCATTATGGCTACATAAAGAAGCTATTTTAGATGGAGTAGTTAGCGCCATGCCAAGACCAGATGCCCCGTTCGGATTGCGGCTGCCTGCCGATCTGAAAGCAAGATTGCAAATCCGCGCCAAGGCCGAGCATCGATCTATGAACGCCCAGATTGTCGCGCTGCTAGAGCACGCACTTACCGCTAGCGGAAGTTTGAATGATGTCTGAATCCCGCAGAGCCGTGCTTTACGCCCGTTATTCAACCGACCTGCAGAACGAAAAGTCAATTGGAGACCAGCTTGCCCTTTGCCGCGCCTACGCGAAGCGGGAAGGCTATAAAGTCGTGGAAGAGTTCCATGACGCGGCAAAGTCTGGCGCATCCATCATTGGCCGCGACGGGCTGCAGGACCTGTTGGCTGCTGTTTATTCTGGAAAGTGCGATGCAGTCATTGTCGAGCATCAAGACCGACTTTCCCGCGATCAGGAGGGCACAGCACATCTATATAAGCGACTGAAATTCTTTCATGTTAAGCTGTTGGAAGTGCATGGCGGCGAGGCTAACACCCTAACCGTGGGTATGAAGGCCATTGTCGCTGAAATGTATAGGGAGGATAATATCCTCAAGGTTCGGCGCGGCATGGAAGGGCTGCTAGGCGCAGGCAAGACGGCTGGGGGCAGGGCCTACGGCTATGCTCCAGACCCTGCCCGTCGGGGCGCTCCTATAATAGTGCCAGAGCAGGCAGAAATCGTCCTTCGCATCTTCCAAGAATATCATGAGGGCAAATCCCCCAAGGCGATCTGCCGTGATTTGAATTCCGACTGTGTTGTTGCACCGCGTGGCAAGTTGTGGGCACCCTCTGCGCTTTCCGGTTTTGCCAGCCGGGGCACTGGGATGCTTCGCAATTCTCAGTACAAAGGCTTGGTCGCTTGGAACAAGGTCCAGATGGTAAAAGACCCCGACACCGGGAAGCGGCTGTCCCGACCGAACGCAAAAGCCGAATGGGTTTTTGCTGACATGCCGGAGCTGCAGATTGTGCCACCACCCTTGTTTGACGCCGTGCAAGGCCAGCTAGAAGCGCGTTCCAACCCCAGGTCGCCCGTTAGACAGCGACGCCCGCAGCGACTCTTGTCAGGCCTTATTAAGTGCGGGGCATGTGGTTCGGGCATGGCCGTGTCGGGAGTCGATAGAAGTGGACGGACCCGTTTGCGCTGTTCTGCCCATACCAACTCACGAGCCTGCCCCGATCCCAAGACGTTCTATCTTGATGACGTCGAGGCTCTGGTTATCGACACCCTTTCCAATGAACTGGCAACCCCGGAACAGGTCAACCGCTATGCAAAGGCATGGCTTGAGGGACGGCACAAGGAAGCTGCCAAAGACATGGCCCGCCGTGCCAAAGCGGAAACGCGCATGAAGGGTATCGGAAAGGAACTAGAGCGCATCACCGCTATGATGATTAAGGGTCTTGGCGATGAGCAAGCCCTTGATACTGCCGCCAAGGAATTGGGTGAGGAGCGCGACCGGGTGCAAGCCGAATTAGCAAAAGAGCCTCCCGCGTCGAATATTGCGGTGCATCCCTCCGCCGTTGCAGCCTTCGCGAAAAGCCTGACGACGACGCGGGATTATCTGCATTCTGCCAAGGCGAAGCTGGAACTCACCCTGCATGTCCTTCACGATAGGGGTGATCTGCATAGGCTTGTCAGGGAAGTCGTCGCGTCCGTTACGCTGTTCCGCGATGAAGACGGGCGCATGTGCGCCGACGTAGCTACATGGTTGGATCATTTCACGGTGGACGGTGGGCAAACCCTTGGAGGCTGCCAAAATGGTAGCGGAGGAGGGACTTGAACCCCCGACACGCGGATTATGATTCCGCTGCTCTAACCAGCTGAGCTACTCCGCCCCTTGGGGCCTCGCAAGGCAACATGGCCCTGCGGTGAGGCGGCGCTATACGCAGCGGCGGCGGGTCGGTCAACGGGGGTTTTTGCGATTATTTGCGCCGCACGCGCCAACCCGCTGGCAGCGCCACCGGATAGCCCGCCATCGCGCCCGAATCGATCGCGCCGATCGCCGCGCTCACCATCGGACCAAGCTGCGCCATGTTGGGATTATGGCCCGCGCCCGGCACCGTCAGCATGGCGGCAGGCGCACGCGCGGCGGCGAACAGCGCATCGGCCTGCGCCATGTCGACCCGGTCGTCGGCGGTGCCCTGTATCATCACCAGCGGCGCGCCGATCTTCGTCACCGCGTCCAAATTGTTCCACTTGTCGGGCAGCAGCAGGCCGACCCCGCCGGGCGCCGATTCTTCCAGCTTGTCGAAAGTCGAAAGGGTAACGACCCCCGCCACCTTCACCGTCGCCGCGACATGCAGCGCCACTGCACCGCCCAGCGAATGGCCGACCAGGAACAGCCGCGCATCCGGCCCGACCAGATCGCGCGCCGCCGCGACGAAGGCGCGACCGTCCGCCACCAGCCCGGCCTGCGTGGGCGTGCCTGGATTGCCGCCAAAGCCGCGATAGGACACCACGACCACATGGTCGCCCTTGCCCGCCAGATGTTCGGCATAGCGCGCGCCGATCCCCTGATGCGATCCGCGGCCATGGAAGAAGAGGAGGACGTCACGGTCGGCCGGGTCGCCCGGCCAATAATAGCCGGTCAGCGCCACTCCATCCTCACTTCGCACCGGTAGGGCCACAGGGGCCGTCTTCGTCCATTGCGCGACCTGCACCGGCGCGGCATCGGCGCGATAAATCTGCTCGCGCAAGGTCGAGGCGCAGGCGCTCAGCGCCAGCATGGCGGCCAGCGGCCCGCCGATCATCCTGTTCATGTCAGCCTTCTGCCCGATCCCTGCTCTGGCGCAAGGAATAATGAAATCGCCCGATCTGTGTCATTTTTCTGTTGCAATCCCTTTTGCCCCACGTCCTAATGTTGCGACGCACAACCGGCCGTCCTGGCCGAGGGAGGAACGTCCACTTGCCCTTCCACGAAATGTTTGAGCCTGATGGTTCGATACGCGCCTGTTACGCCGAAGTGCAGAAATGGGTGGAACGAACGGGCATATCCGGGCTCAACCGTCGGCTGGATGAGGCAGAGGCAATCTTCCGCCGCATCGGCATCACCTTCGCCGTCTATGGCGAGGGCGGCGACCCGGAGCGGCTGATCCCCTTCGACCTGTTGCCGCGCATCTTCACCGCGCAGGAATGGCGCGTGCTGGACAAGGGCATCCGCCAGCGCGCCCGCGCGCTCAACGCCTTCCTGCATGATGTCTATCATCGCGGCGAAATCGTGAAGGCCGGCATCATGCCCGCCGACATCATCTACAAGAACAGCGCCTATCTCGCCGAAATGGCGGACTTTTCCCCGCCGGGCAAAGTCTATAGCCATATCGTCGGCATCGACATTGTCCGCACGGGGCCGGGCAGTTTCGAAGTGCTCGAGGATAATTGTCGTACCCCGTCGGGCGTGTCCTACATGCTCGAAAACCGGGAGATCATGACGCGCATGTTCCCCGAACTGTTCGCCGCCGGGATCGTCGCGCCGGTCGACGACTATCCTGCAGAATTGCTCAAGAGCCTCAAGGAAGTTGCGCCGCCCGCGTGCAAGGGCGACCCGGTCGTGGTGGTCCTCACCCCCGGCTCGCTCAACAGCGCTTATTATGAGCATAGCTTCCTCGCCGACCTGATGGGCGTCGAACTGGTCGAACCCGCCGACCTGTTCGTCGACAATGACCGGGTGTGGATGAAGACCACGCTGGGGCCAAAGGCGGTCGATGTCATCTATCGCCGCATCGACGATGAATATCTCGACCCGCTCGTCTTCCGCGCCGACAGCCTGCTCGGCGTCCCCGGCATCTTCAACGTCTATCGCAAGGGCGGGGTGACGCTCGCTTCGGCCCCCGGATCGGGCATCGCCGATGACAAGGCGGTCTATATCTACGTGCCGGAGATGATCCGCTTCTATCTCGGCGAAAAGCCGATCCTCGACAATATCCAGACCTGGCAGTGCGGCAAGCCCGACGAATGCGCCTATGTGCTGGAACATCTGCACGAACTGGTGGCCAAGGAAGTCCATGGGTCGGGCGGATACGGCATGTTGATCGGCCCCAAATCGACCAAGGATGAGGTCGCCGCCTATGCCGACCGCATCCGCGCCAATCCCAAGGAATTCATCGCCCAGCCGACGCTCGACTTGTCGACCGTCCCGACGCTCGGCCCCGCTGCTGTCGTCGGCCGTCACGCGGACTTCCGCCCCTATTGCCTGGTCGGCAAGCAATTGCGCCTCGTCCCCGGCGGCCTGACCCGCGTGGCCCTGACCGAAGGGTCGCTGGTGGTCAATTCCAGCCAGGGCGGCGGGGTCAAGGACACCTGGGTGTTGCAGGATTGATGATGGCTATTAATCCAGCCCTACCACCGTTCGCCCTGAGCTTGTCGAAGCCTGTCCTGAGCGCCTGCCGCAGGCGGGCAGTCGAAGGGGGCCTTACTTTTCTTGAAGTGAAGGACAGGGCTTCGACAAGCTCAGCCCGAACGGGGGAAATGGAAAAATCATGCTGAGCCGGACCGCCGAAAATCTCTTTTGGATGGCGCGCTACATGGAGCGGGCGGAGGCCACCGCGCGCCTCCTCACCATGGGCCAGCGCATGGCGATCCTGCCGGGCGCGCATCATCGCGACGAATGGCGATCGGTGGTCCGCGCCGCGGGCTGCGGCGACCAGTTCCCCGAGGGCGTGCAGGTCACCGAAAGCGATGCCGTCTCCTATCTGATGCTCGACCTCGACAATAGCAGCTCGATCCGCTCCTGCCTGGCCAAGGCCCGCGCCAACGCCAAGTCGGCCCGCACCATGCTGACGCAGGATATGTGGGAAGCGCTCAACGATGGCTGGCGCAAGCTCGACAGCTATGATGTCGGCGAAGCCCGCCAGCAGCTCCCGACGCTGATCGACTGGGTCAAGACCCGCGTCATGACCTTCCGCGGCGCGACTCATTCGGGGCAGCTGCGCAACGAAGGCCACGACTTCCTGCGCTGCGGCTCGGCGCTCGAGCGCGCGCAGATGACGCTGCGGCTGCTCGACGTCAAATATTATGTCCTGCTGCCCGAAACCGAAGTCATCGGCGGCAATCGCGACCATTATCAATGGACCTCGGTCCTCTACGCCCTGTCCGGCGCGCGCGCCTATCATCATGTCTATGGCGGCACCTACACCCCCTGGCAGATCACCGACTTCCTGATGCTCAACCGCATGTTCCCGCGCAGCGTCGCCTTCTGCTACGATCAGCTTGCCTATCGGCTCAACCGCCTGTCGGGCTGGCATGACCGGCGCGGCCCGTGCAACGACACGATCGAACAGATGGTCAGCGCCCTGGAACAGCTCGACAGCGGCGAAATCTTCCGCTTCGGCCTGCATGAAACGGTGCAGCAGGGGCTGGCGATGACCAACCAGCTGGGCGTCGAAATCGCCCAGACCTATCATTTCGGCTGATCGGGGGAGGGGGCGCGCGCGATGAAATTGCTGGTCCGGCATCAGACCGTCTATTCCTACGACCCTTCGGCCGGCCGGGTGGTGATGCGGCTGAAACTTATGCCGGTCGACACGCCCGCGCAAACGGTGCTGGACTGGCAAGTCAGCGTCAATGACGCCCCGGTCGCCGGCTTCCAGCGCAACAGCAATGGTGAGATGGAAGCGCTCTGGGTGCGCCACGATCAGCTCGGCCAGGCGGTGATCGTTGCGGAAGGCCTGGTTGAAACGCGCGAAACCCACGGCGTCGTCGGCGGCCCGATCAGCCGCGTGAACCCGCTCTATTTCCTGCGCGACACGCCGCTCACCCGCGCCTCCGACGCCATCGCCGCCATGGCCCTCGCGCTGCCCGACGGCAACGGTCCGCTCGCCCGGCTGCACGCGCTGGCCGCCGCCGTGACCGACGCGGTCACCTATCGCGCTGGCGTCACCACATCGGCCACCACGGCTGCGCAGGCCTTTCAGCTGGGCGCAGGCGTATGCCAGGATCATGCCCAGATCTTCATCGCGGGCGCGCGCGTCCTTGGCATCCCCGCCCGCTATGTGTCGGGCTATCTGCTCACCAGCGAGGGCAATGAACTGCATGAAACCCATGGCTGGGCCGAAGCGCTGGTGCCGGGCCTCGGCTGGGTCGGTTTCGACCCCTCCAACCGCGTCTGCGTCACCGAACGCTATCTGCGCGTGGCGAGCGGCCTGGATGCCGATGATGCCGCGCCGATCCGGGGCACCATCATGGTTGCGGGCGATATCCTGATTGACGCGGACGTCCGTATCGCGCAGGCGGATGACGGGATCGAGGAACGGCAGTTGCAACGGCAACAACAGCAAAATAGTCCGCCGCCCGGTCTACAGGGTTGAGTCAGATATTTCGGGAGCCTGCGGGGAATGACCTATTGTGTGGCGGTGCGCGTGGACCAGGGGTTGGTCATGCTGTCCGATACCCGCACCAATGCGGGCATGGACAATATCGCCCGCTTTCGTAAGAGCTTCACCTATGTCGTGCCGGGCGAACGCGCGATCACCCTGCTCTGTTCGGGCAATTTGTCGATCACGCAAGGGGTGAAGGCGACGCTCAGCAAGGCGATCAAGGACGCCAAGCTCGACCCCGAAATCGAAACCATCCTCAATTGCAGCACCATGTATCGCGTGGCCCAGATCGTCGGCGATGCCATGCGCGCGATGCAGACCCGCTATCGCGAAAGCATCGAAATGGGCGGGTCAGGCGCCAGCGCCTCGATCATGATCGCGGGCCAGCGCCGGGGCGGCAAACCGCGCCTCTACCTCGTCTACTCCGCCGGCAATTTCATCGAAGCGACCGAAGATACGCCCTTCTTCCAGATCGGCGAGCACAAATATGGCAAGCCCATCCTCGACCGCATCATCGCCCGCGAAACCAGCCTGGAGGATGCGACCAAGGCGGTGCTGGTCTCGATGGACTCGACCCTGCGCTCCAACCTCTCGGTCGGCATGCCGCTCGACCTCGCCGTCATCCCCACCGACGCTTTCGACTTCCGCGTCCGCACCCGCATCGAAGCCGACAATGAAGAATTCGCCATGATCTCGCAAAGCTGGAGCGCTGCGCTGCGCAAAGGCTTCGAGGATCTACCCAACGTCCTGGATTGAGCGGGACAGGGCATTGCGAAAGCCTCTCCCTTTGGAGGGTTGGGGTGGGTGCCAGCGCAGCAAACCGCGTAAGCTATTCCGTCCGTCATTCCCGCGAAGGCGGGAACCCATCTCCCACGATCACCGCAAGCCCGGGGTGTCGGCAATGGGTGGTTTTGGGACTGTCTGCTATTGAAAGATATGTCGAGATAGCCGACAAATTCGTGCTCAAGTTGTTGTGACTTGCCTCAGATTTGGATGAGCCCAAATGTCAGCACTTATTGCGCTAATGATCGCCGCATCGCCACCGATCTATTTTTCGGAAGACTTAGCCAAGCCAACCTATCGCTGTTCGGCCGATGGAGACCGAGCAGTGCCATTTGTCGATGCTGGCACCTTGGCTGCCTATGCAACAGTCCTACAGATCGCTAACGAGCGTCCCATTTTTCCGGATCAACCATCCAAGCACAAGAGAATGGCGAAAACGGTTCGTTTCACATGGTTGCGGACGTTCCACGCTCCTGTAGTCATTCGGATTGAAATCGATGAAAAGGGCAAGGCCCAAATTTTCGCGACACGGCTCTCTGGTCAAGGCGGTTATAGCTTTGGCTCGATAGCGGACCAGCTATTAAAAACACTTTCCCGTGATGAGGCCAAAAAAATCATCGCGTTGTTTCGTGCAGAAGCCTTTCCACCGGCCCAAGCGCGTTGCGGGCCGCCCGGCATGGATGGTGCTCGTTGGCTCTTAGAAGGGGTAGATGACGCAGGCTATCATTTTTCTGAGCGATGGTCGCCACGCAAGGGGCATATGCATGACCTCGGCGTATATATGCTAGAATTGGTGGGCTGGACGGAAGATATTTACTGATCGACCCGACTATCTCCTTCCGGATGTATGCGGATTCCGTCAGACAAATATTATCCAAAGCAGTAGGTCGCCGATAATGAATGACCCTAGCAATGCGGCTGCACCGCCTACACATGCCCATTTACGGTAGGATAATTCCACCACTCATTCCAGAATTGTTAGATTAGAATTTCAGTAAGCTACGACATTTTGGCACGATTCTTCGACACAGGAACGTCTGCAATAAAAATGATGTATGTGATAGTTATCGGCGAGAATGGCCTATCATTCCCATTCCACCGTCGTCATGCCGGGCTTGACCCGGCATCCCGCTTTTTCTTCGTATCGAGCGACGCCATCCACCAACACCCTTCCAATGTAGGAAAATCCCTGATCTAGTCCCAATGGATGGATCAGCCGCCCACCGCCGTCCGCTTACGCACCCCCTGCGCACCGCCCGCCCACACACCCTGTCGCGCTACTGCCGCGTCACCGTTACCCAACTGTCGCGTCACAGGCGCGAACCTGTCGCGCTACTGTCGCGTCCCGGTGGCTTCCCCGTAGCAATTCGCCCGAATCCTCCTCAAAAATCACGCCTGCGACACTGTGAACTTCGCCCTGTCGCGCCGCAGTAACCTCACCCACATCCCTTCTTGCCGCCCCCCAAGCAAATCCATCGCTTGCCTGCGCGCCGTCACCGCCTATCTCTCCCCTCAACACGAATCGCAGCCGGAAAGCCCCCTTCATGACCGCCACCCACTCGACCCGCATGCTCATCCTCGGTTCTGGCCCCGCTGGCCTGTCCGCCGCCATCTATGGCGCGCGCGCGGGCCTCGCGCCGATCGTGGTGCAGGGGATGCAGCCGGGCGGCCAGTTGACCATCACCACCGACGTGGAAAACTATCCCGGTTTCAAGGACGTGATCCAGGGGCCATGGCTGATGGAACAGATGCAGGCGCAGGCCGAACATGTCGGCGCCAAGATGATGTATGACCAGATCGTCGATGTCGATCTGTCGCAGCGGCCCTTCCGCCTGACCGGCGATGGCGGCATCGTCTATGTCGCCGACACGCTCGTCATCTGCACCGGCGCGCAGGCGAAATGGCTGGGCGTCGAGGGCGAGGAGCATCTGCAGGGCAAGGGCGTGTCCGCCTGCGCCACCTGCGACGGTTTCTTCTATCGCGGCAAGAAGGTGGTGGTGATCGGCGGCGGCAACACCGCGGTCGAAGAAGCGCTCTACCTTACCAACCACAGCCATGACGTCACGTTGATCCACCGCCGCGACACGCTGCGCGCCGAAAAGATCCTGCAGGAACGCCTCTTCGCCCATCCCAGCATCAAGATATTGTGGAACAAGGCAGTCGATAAATTCGTCGGCGGCGGCACGCCCGAAGGACTGGTCGGCGTCGACCTCATCGACACGGTCACTGGCGAACGGTCGCACGAACCCACCGACGGCGGCTTCGTCGCGATCGGCCATCACCCCGCGACTGAACTGTTCACCGGCAAGCTGCCGATGGACGAAGGCTATCTGCTGGTCGACAAGGGCACCACCCACACCGCCATCCCCGGCGTCTTCGCCGCGGGCGACGTCACCGACAAAATCTACCGCCAGGCCGTAACCGCCGCCGGCATGGGCTGCATGGCGGCGCTCGATGTCGAGAAGTTTCTGGCCGAAGCCGACTTCGAGGCGATGGCGGCCGAATGAAATGACCTCCGTTCGTTTCGAGCGAAGTCGAGAAACGAGGCAGAGCCGAGTTCAGCGAAGCTAAACGCTTCTCGACACGCTCGAAGCGAACGGCAATTATTTGGCCACCTTACCCCGCGCAAAAGCCACCAGCGACCCGAACGTCTCGAACGTATCGCCATCGATATCGTCATCCTCGATCAGAATATCGAAGCGATCCTCCATCTCGGTCAGCAGCCCCGCGACCGCCATGGAATCCAGTTCAGGCAGCGCGCCGAACAAGGGCGTGTCCGCCTCGAACGCATCGACCCGCTCCTGGGACAGGCCCAGAACGTCGCGAAGCAACGTCCGCGTTAGAGTGTCGATGGCATCGGCCTGACCGACCGGCGAAGGATGATTGGCCCGCATAAGGGCGCTTTCCTAGTCATTCGCGCTCTATCCCACAAGCGCGGAAATGGCCGTCCGCGCCGCCGGGAGCCAGCTCGACGCATAGCGGGGATTGAAGGCGTCGATCCGGTGCAGCGCGATCCGCTCGTCCATCCAGTCGGCCTTATAGCCATTGTCGCCAGTGCCATAGTCGATCAGATCGACCCGATCCTGGTCGATGGCCTGCGCAAACATGGCGTGGCTGAGCAACGTACCGGGCGACCCGGCATCGTGGGCGCGATCATGGGAGAGTTTGTGAATGAGGGCAACGCCATGCTCGACCGTCCAATACTGCGTCGCCACCGCCCGCCCATCGAGCCGCGCAAAGCCCAGCCGCAACGTCCCCGCATCGCTCTCCTGCTCCGCGAGCGCGCGCAGGAAGGCCAGCCCCGGCTCTGCCGCCTTCCAGCTCCGGTCATGCACATCGACATAGTCCCGCCACAGATCATCGGTCAGCCGGTCGCTGATGGAGAGCGTATAGGGACTGTTGCGTGCCTTGCGCCGCACCAGCGTCCGCAACCGCCCCGGCCGCGCCGCCCAATAGGTCGCGAAATCGCGTCCCGCCGGGCGCAGCAGATAGCGCCCCCCCATCGGCCGCGACAGCGCAAACCAGCCCGCCCGCCGCAAACTGGCGCGCAGCGCGCCGCCATCTTCCAACGGATAGAAATCGATCTGGCTATTGCCCGCCAGCAAATGCCGCGCCAGCGCATCGAGCAGCCGCCCCTGTTGCGCTTCGTCGGGATCGCCCACAAATATCGGCGCCCAGGCAAAACTATACCAATTGGCCAGCGCCGACACCCGCCGCGCTTCCGGCTGCATCAGGACCATCCACGCCTGCGCGCGCCTCTCTTCCGCCGCCAGCACGCGAACCGGCGCGGCGGCAAAGCAATGCTGGTGCAGCAGCGCATACCAGTCGAACCGGTCGAACAGGGAAGCCATGGCCATCCGATCGGCACGGCCCTGCAGCGCGTGCCCGACTTCGGCCAGGCTGTGATATTCCCTTGTCGTCGGCAACCGACTATCTCCGCAACCAGAAGAGGAACGCTTAGGTGCAAAGTCTGGAAATGGAGTTAAGCCCGACAGGCCCGTCTGCGGACAGCCTGCCGATCGATCATGTCCTGCTGCGTGGCGATCCCCTCCGCCCGGCGCTGGATGGGCGATCGGGCACTTATACTTTCGCCGAGCTGGAGGAAACGCTGGGGCGGCTGGCGGGCTGGCTGGCCGGGTTCGGGCTGGAGCCGGGCGCGCGCGTCGCCAGCTGGATCGCCAAAGGACCGGTTGCAGCCTTGATGCCACTGGCCGCGCCACGCGCGGGCCTTGTCCATGTGCCGATCAACCCGCTGCTCAAACATGCCCAGGTCGCGCATATCCTGTCCGACAGCGGGGCCGCGATGCTGATCGGCACGGCGGCGCGACTCGACAGCCTGCAGCCCGGCGACGTTCCCCCCGATTGCCCGCTGCATCGCGAAGATGATGCCGCCTGCGCCATGAGCGGCGGCGATCCGATCGGCCCTTCCGACGCTGCGCCCGATACGCTGGCTGCCATTCTCTACACCAGCGGATCGACCGGACGCCCCAAGGGCGTGATGCTCAGCCACGCCAATCTCTGGCTGGGCGCGGTGGCGGTGGCCGACTATCTGGGCATGGGCGCGGACGATCGCACCGCCTGCGTCCTGCCGTTCAGCTTCGACTATGGCCAGAACCAGCTCTTCTCCACCTGGATTGCGGGCGGCTGCGTCTATCCGCTCGACTATCTCACCCCGCGCGACGTGATGAAGCTGGTCGACCGGCGCGACATCACCACGCTCGCCGGGGTGCCGCCGCTCTGGGTGCAACTGACCGAACTGGACTGGCCACCGGAGGTCGCCGCCAAGCTCAAGCGCCTGACCAACAGCGGCGGCGCGCTGACCCGGCCGCTCGTGGCAAAACTGCGCGCCCTGTTCCCCCGCGCCGACCTCTACCCCATGTATGGCCTGACCGAAGCCTTCCGCTCCACCTATCTGCCGCCTGCGCTGGTGGCCAGCCACCCTGATTCGATGGGCCGCGCGATCCCCTTTGCCGAGATATTGGTGCTGCGCCCCGATGGCAGCGTCACCGACGATGACGAGCCTGGCGAACTGGTTCATTGCGGACCGCTGGTGGCGCAGGGCTATTGGCGCGACGCCGCGCGCACCGCCGAACGCTTCAAGCCCGCGCCAACGGCCTCCCGCTATGGCGGCATGGCGGTCTGGTCGGGCGACACGGTGCGGCGCGACGCGCAGGGACTGCTCTATTTCGTCGGTCGCGACGACGCGATGATCAAGTCGGCGGGCAACCGCATCAGTCCGACCGAGATAGAGGAAGCCGCCGTTGCCGTCGCCGGTGTCGCCGAAGCGGTGGCGCTGGGGGTGAAGGATGATCGGTCGGGCCAAGTGGTCCGGCTGTTGCTCCGCGCCGACGATCCGGCGGTCGCGCAGGCGGTCGCGGCGCATCTGAAAAGCGAGCTGCCCAATTATATGCAGCCAAGGGACATTCTTGTACTGGACGAATTTCCCAGCAATCCCAACGGCAAGACCGATCGAGTCGCCCTCTCGCACCAACATGGTGCTCCTGCGAGAGCAGGAGCCTAGGGTGAGGCGGGTAACCTATCGCCCTGGACTCCTGCTTTCGCAGGAGCACATCGTTATGAAGTTGAGAGGGTTTTGCAGATGAAGCCGATGGGACCGATCCCGCCCTGGTTCGCAGGCGAGGAGGGCATGTTGCTGATCGGCGGTTATGGCGCGGCCAGCCTGGTGGATGAGGCAGGCGACACCCCGCTCTTCGCCTATGACATGGCCATCGTCGAAGCGCAGGTCCGGCGCTTCCGGGCCGCCATGCCGCCCGCCCTGCACCTCCATTATGCGATCAAGGCGAACCCCTATGCCCCGTTGCTCGCGGGCATGGTGGCGCAAGTCGATGGCTTCGATATCGCATCGGGCGGCGAACTGGACATGGCGCTCGAAGCCGGGATGGACCCGGCGCGGATTAGCTTTGCCGGGCCGGGCAAGCGCAATGACGAACTGGAAGCCGCGATTTTCGCAGGTGTCACGCTGAACCTCGAATCCGAAGGGGAGGGGCGTCGCGCGCTCGCCATCGGCCAGCGGATCGGCAAGACCCCGCGCGTCGCGGTGCGGGTGAACCCCGACTTCCACCTCAAAGGTTCCGGCATGCGGATGGGCGGCGGGGCCAAGCCGTTCGGCGTCGATGCCGATCGCGCGGCGGCGCTTGCCCGCGCGATGATCGACGGCGGGGCCGACTGGCGCGGCTGGCATATTTTCGCCGGCTCGCAAAATCTTGACGCCATGGCGATCATCGAGACGCAGGCCGCCACCCTCGCGCTGGCGGCGCGGCTTTCCGAAGCAGTCGGCGCATCGCCGCCGTTGGTCAATCTGGGCGGCGGCTTTGGCCTTGCTTACTTCCCCGGCGACGTCCCGCTGGACATCCGCCCCATCGGCGTCGCCCTCGGCAGTGCGCTCGACGCGCTGCCCGACATCCTCAAACCGACCCATTTCGCGATTGAACTCGGCCGCTGGCTGGTTGGGGAGGCGGGCGTCTATCTGACCCGCGTAATCGACGTGAAGGTCAGCCAGGGCGAAACCTTCGTCGTCGTCGATGGCGGATTGCATCATCAACTTGCTGCCAGCGGTAATTTCGGCACCGTCGTCCGCCGCAACTATCCGATCGCCATCGCCAACCGTTTCGGCGCGGACCCGGCTGAGGAACCCGTGACGGTCGTCGGCTGCCTCTGCACGCCCATCGACCGGCTCGGCGATAAGGTGGCGTTACCCCCGGTGCAGGAAGGCGACCTCATTGCCATCTTCCTCGCCGGGGCCTATGGCGCGTCGGCCAGTCCGACCGCTTTTCTTGGCCATCCAAGTCCTCGTGAAGTTTTACTTGGCTGAATTACTCTGCACATAACTCCTAACGGTATCTTTACCCTTTGACGGCATGAAGAGGTCCGAAGCCCTGTGCTGAACGGCCTTGCCACCCCTCTTTGGCGGCCGGTCGCGCAAGGCCGCACAAAGAGGTGAGAATATGCGTTTCCTGTCCGTTTCCAGGCTCCTGATCGGTGCATCCTTGCCCGCCGTCGCCCTGTCGGGCTGCGCCACGGTGCCTGCCGGGCCGCAACTGCCCCCGGCATCCTTCGTGTCGACGCAGGAAGGACCGGGCGAGGAATATATCATCGGCCCGCTCGATGACCTCACCATCTTCGTGTGGCGCAATCCCGAACTGGGCGCCAAGGTCCAGGTGCGGCCCGACGGACGCATCACCACGCCGCTGATCACCGACATGCCGGCCGTGGGCAAGACGCCCAAGATGTTGTCCGACGACATCAAGCTGGCACTGACCAAATATATCGAAAATCCGCTCGTTTCGGTCATCGTCAACAATTTCAGCGGCACTTTTAGTCAGCAGGTGCGGATCGTCGGTGCGACCGACAAGCCCGCCTCGATTCCCTATCGGGCCAACATGACGTTGCTCGACGCGATGATCTCGGTCGGCGGCCTGTCCGAATTTGCCTCGGGCAACCGCGCGCGCCTCGTCCGCTTCGACAAGGTTAGCGGCAAGCAAAAGGAATATCAGGTCCGCTTGAACGACCTTCTCAAGAAGGGCGACACGCGCGCCAACGTCATGCTCGCCCCCGGCGACGTCATCATCATCCCCGAAAGCATGTTCTGATATGGCCGGTCTCTACGACGAATTGCTGGTCCTGCTCCATGGCATTTGGAGCCGCCGCTGGATCGCGCTGGGCGTCGCCTGGGGCGTGGCCATGCTCGGCTGGCTGGGCGTCGCATTGATCCCCAACAGCTATGAGTCCAAGGCGCGGGTCTATGTCAGCACCCAGTCGCTGCTGGAGGATAAGGTCGGCATTACCCAGGTCCAATCGCAACAGGAATTGGAGCGCGTCCGCAGCACGCTCGCCAGCGCGGAGAATCTGGAAAAGGTCGTGCGTGAGACCGATCTGTCGCAGGGCATCTCCGGCCCGCGCGACGTTGCCGCGAAGATCTCGACCCTGCGTGAAAATATCACCGTCATGTCGCAGGCCGATCCCAGCATGATCGACATCAGCGCCGTATCGGCCGATTCGAGCCTGTCGGATGGCGCGAATGCGCGGATCGCGCAGCAGGTGGCGCAGAAGCTGATCGACATTTTCCAGGAAGAAAATCTGTCGGGCGACCGGACCCAGACCAAGCAGAGCATCGCCTTCCTCGACGAACAGGTCGCCGAGCGCGCCAAGCAGATGGAGGCCGCAGACCAGCGCCGCGTCGAATTTGCGCAGCGCTACGTCGGCCTGTTGCCGGGGGCGGGGTCCATCAGCCAGCGGATGGACGCCGCGCGAATGGAGATCAACCAGATCGATTCGCAACTGGTGCAGGCGCAAAGCGCCCTGAGCGCCATGAACGGTCAATTGGCGGGCACCCCACAAAGCCTGCCGGGTGTCGGCGCGTCTGGCGGCCCTTCGGCCTTGGGCCAGGCCCAGTCGAACCTTGCGGGCATGCGCGCGCGCGGCTGGACCGCCAACCATCCCGACGTGATCGCGGCCCAGCGCGAAGTCGATGCCCTGCGCCGTCAGGGTGGCGGCGGTAGCGCTGGTGGCGGCGGTGGCACGCCCAATCCTGCCTATCTGTCGATCAAGTCGATGCAGGCCGAACGCGCCGCCACGGTGCAGGCGCTCTCCACCCGCAAGGCACAGCTCCAGGCCGACCTCAACGCCATGATGGCCAAGCAGGTCGACGAACCGGGTATCGCATCGGAGCAAGAAAAGCTCGACCGCGACTATGAAGTGCTCAAGACCCAATATGACAAGCTGCTTGCCGACCGCGAGGAAATCCGCCTGCGTGGCGAGGTGAAGTCGGAAACCGGATCGGTCCAGTTCCGCGTCATCAATCCGCCCAGCGTCCCCACCGCACCGACCGCGCCCAACCGGCCGCTGCTGCTGCTCGGCGTGCTGATCGTCGGCATCGGTGCGGGTGTTGGCGTCGCCTTCGCCATGGGCCAGCTCAAGGGAACATTCCCCACCGCCGCCCGTCTGGAACGCGCCATCGGCCTGCCGGTCGCCGGATCGATCAGCCAGGCGGTCAGCGCGACGCAGGTTGCCGTCGAAAAGCAGCGGATGAAGTGGTTTGCGGGCGCCAGCGGCGGTCTGGCGGCGGTCTGTCTGCTGCTGATCGTCGTCGAATTTGTCCAGCGTGGCATGGCTTGAGATGTGGGCGTGAAGGAACCAGGAAACATGAACCAGCATAGCCCCATCAAAGGCGGATCGCTGATCGAGCGCGCCACCGAAATCTATGATTTCAGCGCTGCGCTGTGTGGCCGCGCCGCGCCTGCGGTCGAAATGCCCGCTGATGCGCCGCCGCTCGTCGAGCCGGTCGCTGTCGCGCCCGCCGCACTGGCCCCCGCGCCAACGGGCTTCCGCGCCATGCCCTGGACCGGCCCCATCCAGCCGATCGACCGCATCGCGCTCGCCGAAGCCGGCCTGCTCCAGCCCGACGGCCCCGTCACCGCGATGAGCGAGGAATTCCGCCTGCTCAAGCGCGACCTGCTGGCGCAGCTACAGGATAACAAGCGCGGCAACCGCATCCTCGTCTGCTCGCCCCATAGCGGCGACGGCAAGAGCTTCTGCGCGATCAACCTGGCGCTCAGCCTCGCGGCCGAAAAGGACCGCGAAATCCTGCTGATCGACGCGGATTTCGGCAAGCCCGGCATTCCGGCCGCGCTTGGCCTGGACGCTGGCCCCGGCCTGATGGACGCGCTCGCCGATCCCATGGTGGCGATCGAGGATTGCGTGATCCGCACCGACATCCCCTCGCTCTCTATCCTGCCCGCCGGACAGCGCAGCAATGCGGACACCGAATTTCTGTCCTCCGCGCGCACCGAACAATTGCTCGCGCGCCTGACGGAAGGACGGCCCGACCGCATCCTCGTGTTCGATTCGCCACCGCTGCTCGCGGCCTCGCCCGCCGCCGTGCTGGCCAGCCATGTCGCCATCGCCCTGCTGGTGGTGCGCGCCGACAAGACCAGCGAAGCCGCCGTGCGCGACGCGATCGGTCTGCTCAAGGGCGGGGCGCAGGTGCAGCTTCTGCTCAATGCCGTCCGTTTCACCGGCGGCGGCCGCCGTTTCGGCAGCTATTATGCCAAGGGGGAACCCCGCTCATGACCCGTTTCTGGATCGGCGGCGCATCGCTCGTCGCGCTGGCGACCGCCGCCGCGCCTGCGCTGGCGCAGGATACGGATCGCCGCATGAACGTCACGCCCTATATCGGCATCGATCAGGTCGTGACCGGCCCGCTCAAGGGCGGCGGCGATGTGCTGACTTATACCAATGTCACCGCTGGCCTGACCGCCGAAGTGCAGAACCGCCGGGTCGAGGCGGTGGTCGATGTCCAATATAATCACAGCTTCGGCTGGGGCAGCCAGGCACCAGACCAGGACGTGCTGAGCGGCATCGCCAGCGCGCGCGTAAACCTCGCGCGCGGCCTCTCGCTCAACGCAGGCGGCTTTGCGACACGGGTGCGGACTGATGGCCTGTCGGGCGCGACATCGCTCAACGACAATAGCTTCACCAGCCAGGTCTATGCCGGTTATGTCGGCCCGTCCTACACGACACAGGTCGGCGACTTCACCGTCAACGGCTCCTATCAATTGGGCTATGCGCGGGTCGAAGACAGCGTCAATGCCGATTTCCTGGGCGGGCAGGGCGGTTCGTTCGCCGATAGCTGGACGCACAGCCTTTTGGGGTCGGTCGGCTTTGCCCCCGGCACGCTGCTGCCTGTGGGCCTGACCGCCAGCGCAGGCTATAATCGCGAAGAGGCGAGCCAGCTCGACCAGCGGTTCGAAAATGCCTGGGGTCGGCTCGACGCCACCCTGCCGGTCTCGCGCACCGTCGCGTTGATCGGTGGCATCGGCTATGAAAAGATCGAGATCAGCCAGCGCTCGCCGCAACGCGCGACCGACGGCACGCCGCTCATCCGCAATGGCCGCTATGTCACCGACAAAAGCTCGCCGCGCGCGCTCATCTATAATTTCGACGACATCATCTGGGATGCAGGCGTCCTGTGGCGGCCCAGCCGCCGCACGTCGCTGACCGCGCGGGTGGGCGAACGCTATGGCGGCATGACCTATCAGGGCAGCTTCACCTGGCAGGGTCAGGACAGCAGCTTCGGCGTCATGGTCTTCGATGGCATCGACAGTTTCGGCCGCATGATCATGGCCGATGTCGCGGCGGTGTCGGGCAGCAGCCTCAATGTCGTGCGCAATCCCTTCACCGGCGACCTCACCGGCTGCGCCTTCTCGACCACCGGCGGGGGCCAATGTTTCAACGATTCGCTGTCGGGCATCACCGACGCCAATTTCCGCTATCGCGGCGTCGCGGCGCAATATGCGCTGCGGCGCGGCCCATGGGGCTGGGGCCTTGGCGCTGGTTATTCGCAGCGCAAATTCATCACGCCGCAAGGGCAGAGCGTGTTGATCAGCGGATCGCGCGACGAAAACTGGTATGGCAACGGTTCGGTCAGCTATATGTTTAACGACAGCGACAGCATGGATCTGGTCACCTACATCAACTATTTCGATGCCAGCGGCGATCGGCCGGACGTGCTGAACTTCGGCGCGTTCACCAGCTATTATAAGAGCCTGACCCGGCGCTTGTCGGCATCGGCCTCGGTCGGCGTGGACGGCGTTCAGGCGGACGATTTCGAAACCATCATCAGCGCGTTGGGCCAGGTCGGCCTGCGCTACAGCTTCTAACGGGTCGGCCTGGGGAGACGAAGATATGTACGATCAATTCTACGGATTGCAGGGTCGCCCGTTCCAGCTGACGCCGGACCCGCATTATTATTTCGAAAGCGGCACTCATCGCAAGGCGCTCTCTTATCTCGGCTATGGCCTCGCGCAGGGCGAAGGCTTCATCGTCATCACCGGCGACATCGGCGCGGGCAAGACCACCTTGGTCGGCCATCTGATGCAGACGATCGACCCGTCGCGGCTCACCGCGGTCAAGATCGTCTCGACCCAGGTGCAGGGCGACGACATGCTGCGCCTCGCCGCGCAGAGCTTCGGCCTGGCAACCGAGGGCATGACCAAGGCGGCGACGCTGCAACAGGTGGAAACCTATCTCCACATGCAGGCGCGCGCCGGACGGCGCACCCTGCTGATCGTGGACGAAGCGCAGAATCTGGCGGTCTCGGCGATCGAGGAATTGCGGATGCTGTCCAATTTCCAGTTGGGTGGCCAGTCGCTGCTGCAGATTTTCCTGCTCGGCCAGCCCGAATTTCGCGACCTGCTGAAATCGCCCCAGCTTGAACAATTGCGCCAGCGCGTCATCGCCACCCATCATCTCGACCCGATGATGGCCAATGAAGTCGAACCCTATGTCATTCATCGCCTGACGGTGGCGGGCTGGGATGGTCGCCCGATCTTCAGCCGCGACGCCTATGCCGCGCTCTATGCCGCGACCGGCGGCGTGCCACGCCGCCTGAACGCGCTGGTCAGCCGCGTCCTGCTGATGGGTGCGATCGAGCAGTTGGAAGCGATCGACGCCGATGTGGTGCAGGCGGTCGTGGCCGACATGGGTCTGGACGTCGACGTCACGCCAGCGGCAATGACGCCATCCGCGCTGGACGATGTCGAAGATGTCGAGGGCGACAGCACCCCAATCGCGGCGGCAGTCGAAGCAGAAGCCGAAGCGGACGTGGCAGATGACACCGCACCGCTCGAACTGGAAACAGTCGAAGAGGCGGACGAGATCGTGGCCGAAGTCGAGGAAGAACAGGATATGATCGACGAGAGCTGGCCCTTCGCCTCCGACACACAGGATCCCGAGGTCGAAGGCGAGCCGGTCGCGCTCGAAGACAGCCCCGCCCAGGACGATGCCACCCTTGGCGATTTCACCTCGCCCTATGACCAGCAGGACTGGTCGATGCAGCGCGCGCCTTTCGCGCCACCCTTTGAGGTGGACGCTGTTGACGAGGATGACGACCAGCCCGAAGCCGATCTCGCCGATGAACTGGACGCCAAGATAGCCAACCTGCACGAAGCCGAAGCGGAACAGCCCGATACCATCGACGCTCAGGCCGTCGAAACGCTGCGCCACGACATGCTGGGCGAGATCGAAGCGTTGCGCGCCGAAATCGCCTCGCTGCGTGCGGTGCAGGCGCATGTGCCCTTCGTCCCCGCCCAGACCATCGATCCCGAAGCGCTCAAGGATTGCTTCACCCTGATCGAGGAACGGCTGTCCTCGCTGGAATTCCGCGCCGAGGAACAGGATACCGCACTGCGCCGCGTCCTGACTCTGCTGGTCGATTGGGTCGAACGCGAAGATCGCATGGCGGGGGTGACGCAGGACAGCGTCGCCGCCTGAACGGCCGGGCGCGCGGGGATTGATGGAATGATGCAGAACGCCCTGTCGGTCGATGTCGAAGACTGGTTCCAGGTCGGCGCGTTCGAGCGCACGATCCGTCGCGCCGATTGGGACGGGCTAGCTCACCGGGTCGAAAGTAATACCGACACGGTGCTCGACCTGTTCGCACAGGTGAACGTCAAGGCGACCTTCTTCACCCTGGGCTGGGTAGCCGAACGCTATCCCGCGCTGATGCGGCGCATTGCGGACGCCGGGCACGAAGTCGCCAGCCATGGCTATGACCATGCCCGTGTCTTCACCTTCACCCCCGAAGCCTTCCGCGCCGACCTGCGCAAGGCGCGCGCGATATTGGAAGATACCAGCGGCCAGCCCGTCACTGGCTATCGCGCGCCCAGTTTCTCGATCGACACGCGCACGCCCTGGGCGCATCCCATATTGGCGGAGGAGGGCTATCGCTATTCCTCCAGCGTCGCGCCGATCCGGCATGACCATTATGGCTGGCCCGAATCGCCGCGCTTCGCCTGGAAACCCGTGTCGGGGTCCGATCTGGTCGAACTGCCGGTGACGACGGCTAAACTGGGCAATCGCACGCTGGCGGCGGGGGGAGGCGGCTTTTTCCGCCTGCTCCCCTATGGATTTTCGCGCTGGGCGATCCGGCAAGTCAATCATCAGGCCGGGCGACCCGCGATCATCTATTTCCATCCGTGGGAAATCGACCCGGATCAGCCGCGCGTCGCTGAGGCGCCGTTGCGCTCGCGCCTGCGCCATTACAGCAACCTCTCGGTCATGGCCGCCAAGCTGCGCCGCCTGACACGCGATTTCGCCTGGACGCGGGTCGATGCGCTGGCTGATGCCGAAGCGGCGCGCGCGTCTTGACCATGGGGCAGGCCGCGACCCCCTTCGTCACGATCATGGACCTGTCTGATCCGGCGCAGGCGAGGGCGGTCGACGCCTATGTGATGCGCCATGCCGACGGAACCCCGTTTCACCGGCCCGCTTGGTTGCTGGCGGTGGAGGAAGGCACGGGCAATCCCGCCCTGCTCCTGGCCGCCGTCGGCTATTCGGGCGGCATTAGCGGGCTCTTGCCGCTGCATCATGTGCAAAGCCGTCTGTTTGGATAGGCGCTCGTCTCGACCGCCTTCGCCGTCGATGGCGGCATATTGGCGGACAATGATCGGGCCTTGGTCGCTTTGGTCCGAGCGGCTGAAGATCTGGCGCGCGACCGCGGCGGCCTGTCGCTCGAACTGCGCGGCGGCCCGGTGCCCGGCGAAGCCTGGGAAAGGCGCGCCGACCAGCATGTCGGCTTCGTCCGGCCGATCGCCGCCGACGACGAAGCGGAACTGCTCGCCATCCCGCGCAAGCATCGCGCCGAACTGCGCAAGGCGCTGGCGAACCCCGCCTTGGCAATCGACATCGGCCGTAGCCGCCAGCATCTGCGCGACCATTATCGCGTCTACGCCACCAGCGTCCGCAACCTCGGCACCCCGGTCTTCCCCGCGCGCCTGTTCCGCGCCGTGCTGGAGCGGTTCGGCGAGGATGCGGACATATTGATCGTGCGCGATGGCGACCGGCCCGTCTCGGCCGTGCTGACCCTCTATCATTGCGGGCGGGTCATGCCCTATTGGGGCGGCGGCCTCACCGACGCACGGCGGCTGCGCTCGAACGAACTCATGTACTATCGCCTGATGAGCCATGGCCGCGCACGCGGCATGACGATGTTCGATTTTGGCCGGTCAAAGGTCGGCAGCGGGCAGGCGGCCTGGAAAAAAAGTTTCGGTTTCGCGCCCCATCCTCTGGTCTATCATGAATGGGCACCAGATGGCGCGCGGCGGGACGTCAACCCGCATAGCGAAAAATATCAGCGCCGCATCGCGCTGTGGAAACGATTGCCGCTGCCGGTCGCCAATCTGCTCGGCCCGCTCATCGCGCGCGGTTTGGGATGACATCTGGGATATATGCTATGCCGGTCCATGGGGCCGGCTGGGGTCGGGGGGATTAGGACGTCGTGTTCATGCAAGGGATAACCGAGGTCGGCCTCATCGTGGAAGAGGCGCGCCTTGCCGACACGGCGGAGGTCGCCGCGATCGACGCCTGGGTGCGCGCGCATCCGGCATCGACGCCGTTCCAGCGCCCCGGCTGGATCATGGGGGTCGAACATGGCACCGGTCAGAAAGCCCGGATGCTCGTCGCCCGGCTCGGCAGCCAGATCGTAGGCGTTCTGCCGCTCACCTATATCCGCTCGATGCTGTTCGGCCGCGCCCTGGTCGGCAGCGGCTTTGCGGTCGATGGCGGCATCCTCACGACCCATCGCAAGGCCGGCGAGATGCTGGCCGACGCCGCCTGGACGCTGGCCGAAAAGCTTGGTTGCGCGACACTCGAACTGCGCGGCGGCGAAGCGCCAGCCGGTCTCGCCTGGCAGGCCAAAGCCGACGCCTATCTCGGCTTTTCGCGCCCGCTTGCCGCCGACGATGAAGCGGAACTCAAGGCTGTCCCCAAGCGCCACCGCGCCGAAATCCGCAAAGGCCTAGCCAACGACCTGACCTTCGAGAGTGGCCGCGACAAGCGGCTGCGCGACATTCACTACCGTCTCTACGCCCATAGCGTTCACCATCTGGGCACCCCGGTCTTTCCCCGCGCCCTGTTCGACGGCGTGCTGGACCGGCTGGGCGACGACGCCGACATCGCCCTCGTGTCGAAGGACGGCACGCCCCTGTCGGCGGTCATCAGCCTCTATCATGACGGCGCGTGCATGCCCTATTGGCACGGCGCGGCCGATGGCGCGCGGACCATGCGCTCGAACGAAGCGCTCTATTTCCTGCTGATGCGCCAGGCGCGCGAGCGCGGCTGCACGACCTTCGATTTCGGCCGGTCAAAGGTCGGCACCGGACCCGCCGCCTGGAAAAAGACCTGGGGCTTCGAGGGCGAACCGCTCGGCTATCATCTGCGCACCGCGCCGGGCAAGGAGACGCGCGACGTCAATCCGCTCTCGCCCCAATATCGGCGCAAGGTCGAATATTGGAAGAAACTCCCCGAAAGCCTCGCGACGCTTATCGGCCCGCATATCGCGCGGGGCCTTGGATGACGGGCGACATCCTCTTCCTCTGCCATCGCATCCCCTTTCCACCGGACAGGGGTGACAAGATCCGCTCGTGCAACCTGCTCAAGCGCTTGGCGCAGGTCGCCCCCGTCCATGTCGGCTGTTTCGCCGATGATGATCGCGACATGGGCTTTGTCGGGGAACTGGCCGCCATTGCGCAGAGCCATTGCTTGCTCCGGCGCGACAAGTCCAAGATCGTCGCCGGCCTCACCGGCCTCGCCAAGCGCGAACCCTTGCTCGTGTCGCTGTTCGACCATCCTGGCCTGCACCAATGGGTCGCGAAGACGCTCGCCGACCGCCCGATCCGCGCCGTCGTCGCCTATTCGGCGCAGATGGCGCATTTCGTCCCCGCGCTGACCCCCGACGTCCGCTTCCTCATGGATTTCGTCGATTTCGATTCGGCCAAATATGCCGCTTATGGCGCGCAGGGGTCCGGTCCCATGGGCTGGATCAACCGGCGCGAAGGCCGCGTGCTGCTCGATTTCGAACGCCGCGTCGCTGCCCGCGCCGACATCTCCACTTTCGTCAGCGAAGCCGAAGCCGCCCTTTTCCGCGCCGCCAGCGGTCTCGGCCCCGACCGCATCATTTCGCTCGAAAATGGCGTCGCGCTCGACTATTTCGATCCGGCCGCTGACTTCCCCCCGGTGGACCATGGCGACGGCCCGTTGCTCGTCTTCACCGGCCAAATGGACTATCGCCCCAATGTCGAGGCCGTCGAAAGTTTCGCGCGCCAGACCTTGCCCGCCATCCGCACCGTCCATCCCAACGCCCGCTTCGCCATCGTCGGTCGCAACCCGTCCAAGGTCGTCGAAGCGCTCGCCGCCCAGCCCGGCGTGATCGTCACCGGCGGCGTGCCCGACGTGCGCGGCTGGCTGGCGGCGGCTGACATCGTCGTCGCGCCCTTGCGCATCGCGCGCGGCATCCAGAACAAGGTGCTGGAAGCCATGGCGATGGCCCGCCCGGTCGTCGCCTCGCCCCAAGCCGCCGAAGGCATCGACGCGCAGGATGACCTGCACTTCCTGATCGCCGCCAACCCCGCCGAAGAAGCCGCCAAGATCAACAGCTTGCTCGCCGATCCCGCCCACGCCGCCCAACTCGGCATCGCCGCCCGCGCGCGGATGGAGGCCCGCTACCGCTGGTCGGCCACGCTCGCGGATCTGCCCGACCTGCTGTTCGGCCGCGAAGCGGACAGCCGCGCCGCATGACCGGACAGACGCTGCCGATGGCGCGCACCCCACTTGTCGACCTGACCGGATGGCGCGGCCATCTGACCGCGCTCGGCGTCGTCGCCTTCGCGATCCTGACGCTGTTCTTTGACGACGTGCATTCGATGGTGTCGATCTGGTGGAATTCCTCCACCTTCGGCCATTGCCTCTTCATCCCGCCGCTCATCGCCTGGCTGGTGCAGCAACGCCTGCCGGGCCTGCGCCAGTTGGAGCCGGTGGCCTGGACGCCGGGCCTCCTCTGGCTGGGGCTGGGCGCGCTCGCCTGGCTGCTCGGCGCAGCGGCGGGCGTCGCGATGGTCCGCCATGGCGCGCTGGTCCTGATGCTCCAGGGCGCGACCGTCGCGCTGCTTGGCCCAGCGGTCGCGCGCGCGCTCATCTTCCCGCTCTTCTACGCCTTCTTAATGGTGCCCTTCGGTGAAGAACTCGTGCCGCCGCTGCAACTGGTAACGGCGCATCTGACGATGTTCTTCCTCGACCTGTCGGGCGTACCCGCCCATATGGAAGGCATCTTCATCACCACGCCGACCGGCTATTTCGAAGTGGCGGAGGCCTGTTCGGGCGCGAAATTCCTGATCGCCATGACCGCCTATGGCGTTCTCGTCTGTAACGTCTGTTTCAAAAGCTGGCCGCGCCGCATCATCTTCATGGGCGGCGCGCTGCTGCTCTCCATCCTCGCCAATGGCGTGCGCGCCTTCGCCACCATCTTGGTCGCGCATCTGACCACCATCGATGCGGCCGTCGGCTTCGATCATGTCGTCTATGGCTGGGTCTTCTTCGCGATCATCATGATCGTCGTGATGGCAACCGCCTGGCCCTTTTTCGACCGCAAGCCGGGCGACCCCTGGTTCGACCCGCAGCGCTTGCAAAGCCCCGCTGCCCAAACCGGTTCGGCGGGCCGCGTCGCGGGCATCGCACTGGCCCTGATCGTCGCCGCGCCGCTCTGGCTTGCCGCCACTGCCGCCAATGCCGATCCCTTGCCCGCGCGCGTCGACCTGCCCTCAGTGCCCGGCTGGACGCGCAGCGCGACGCCGATGGCCTATCCCTGGAAGCCGCGCTTCGACGGTGCGGACCACGCCACACTGGGGCGTTACCGCAACGCTGATGGCCAGATCGTCGATCTCGCCATCATCGCTTATGAACGGCAGGATGAAGGCCGCGAACTGGTCGGTTTCGGCCAGGGCGCAGCCGATCCTGACAGCCAATGGGTCTGGTCCTCGCCCGCCGCCGCACCATCCGGCGCGCGCGGCGAACAGATCACCGCTCCCGGCCCGGTCGTGCGCCAAGTGGTGAGCTATTTTGTCGTCGGCGGCAATGCGCCCACCGGCAGCCGCCCGCAGGTCAAGATCGCCACGATGAAAGCCCGCCTGCTCGGCCAGGATCAGCGCGCCGTCGCCATCCTCATCTCCGCCGAAGAAGGGCAGGGCGCGCACGCCGATGCGGCGATCCGCGCCTTCCTGACCAATATCGGCGACATACAGCTTTTGGCTGACCGCAGCGCGGGCATCCGCTAGGGAGGTTCGCATGTGCGGCATAGCGGGTATCTTTCATCTGGAAACGGCCAAGCCGGTCGATCCCGCGCGGGTCCGCGCCATGCTCGATGCGATGCCGCATCGCGGCCCGGATGGCAGCGGCATCTGGACCGCGCCGGGCGTAGGCCTTGGGCATCTGCGCCTCTCGATCATCGACCTGGAATCGGGCGCGCAACCGATGCTGACCGACGACGAGGCGCTGGCGGTCATATTCAACGGGGAAATCTATAATTTCGCCGAAGTCCGCGCCGAACTGGAGGCGAAGGGCCATGTCTTTCGCACCCATAGCGACACGGAAGTCATCCTCCACGGCTATCGCCAATGGGGCGAGGAGTGCGTCCATCGCTTCAACGGCATGTTCGCCTTCGCCCTGTTCGACGCGCGCGCCCAGTCGCTCTGGCTGGTGCGCGACCGGCTGGGGGTCAAGCCGCTCCATTATGCCTTGCTGTCCGATGGCAGCCTGATCTTCGGATCGGAACTCAAAAGCCTGCTCGCCCATCCGCTGCTGCGCCGCGCGCCGGACCTGTCCGCGCTCGAAGATTATATGGCCTATGGCTATGTCCCCGACGATGCCTGCCTGGTCGCGGGCGTGCGCAAGCTCGGCGCGGGCGAAACGCTCCGCCTGGTACGCGGACGCCCCTTGCCCCAGCCGCACCGCTATTGGGACGTCAGCTTCGCCGACCGCACCAAATCTTCCCCCCAGGAAACGGAAGAGGAACTGGTCGCGCTGATGCGGCAGGCCGTCCGCTCGCGCATGGTCGCCGACGTGCCATTGGGCGCCTTCCTGTCGGGCGGCGTAGACAGCAGCAGCGTCGTTGCCTTGATGGCCGAAGCCTCGAGCCAGGCCGTCAAGACCTGCACCATCGGCTTCGATGTCGCCGCGCTGGATGAAACCGCCTATGCCGACCGCATCGCCCGCCGCTTCGCCACCGATCATCGCAGCCGCATCGTCAAGCCCGACGATTATGGCCTGATCGACCGGCTCGCCTTCCATTTCGACGAACCCTTCGCTGATGCCTCGGCGCTCCCTACCTTCCGCGTATGCGAACTGGCGCGCGAGCAGGTGACCGTCGCGCTGTCGGGCGACGGCGCGGACGAAGCCTTTGCCGGCTATCGCCGCCACCGTTTCCAGATGCAGGGCGAACGCATTCGCGGCCTCATTCCCGCGTCGATCCGCGAGCCGTTGTTCGGGACGCTCGGCAAATATTATCCCAAGGCCGACTGGGCACCGCGCGCGCTGCGAGCCAAATCCACCTTCCTTGAACTGGCGGGCGGCGGCGGCGAAGCCTATGCCGCATCGGTCGGCGTCACGCCCCATTCGCTGCGCCAGCGCCTCTTCACGCAGGAGATCAAGGGAAGGTTGGGCGGCTATCGCGCCGAAGATCGCTATGTGAAGGCAATGGCCAATGCCCCCGCGCGCGATGCGCTCGACCGGGCGCAATATGCCGACATCAAATATTGGCTGCCCGGCGACATCCTGACCAAGACCGACCGGATGAGCATGGCCGTCAGCCTGGAAGCGCGCGAACCCCTGCTCGACCATCGCCTCGTCGAATTCGCCGCCCGCCTGCCGGTCAGCCAGCGCATCCGCGGCAATAGCGGCAAATATCTGCTGAAAAAGGCGATGGAGCCTTATCTGCCGCAGGACATACTCTATCGCCAGAAAATGGGCTTCGTCACGCCCATCAGCGCCTGGTTCCGCGGCGCGCTCGCGGGCGAAGCGACCGCCATCGCGGGCGGATCGGCCCTGGCCCGGACCGAATGGTTCGACAGCGCCATGCTCGCCCGCATCGCCACCGACCACCGCTCCGGCGTCGCCGACCATGGCCGCCTGTTGTGGCAATTGCTGATGCTCGACAAATCGCTGACGCGCCTGTTCGGGGTTTGACGAGGACAGCCCTGGAACGTCCGTTCGCCCTGAGCTTGTCGAAGGGCACCACCGACCGCAGGGAGGTGCTTCGCTTGGCTCAGCCGGGGGCTTCGACTTCGCTCAGCCCGAACGGATTGGCGGCGCTGCGACTCCCACCCCCTTGCAACCCGCGCCGCCCGGTGCCAACGGAGCGCATGGCGATGATCAGGGCGCAACAGTGACAGTTTCCAAGGAAATCGTGCGGTTCCGGCTTTACGCGCTGTGCCTGGGCGGGGACATGGCCGGGCTGTTCTGTGCTTTCCTCGCCGCCAACTGGTTCGTATTGGGCGCGCTATGGGGCGAACCGGGCAAGCCGCATGGCCTCGTCATGTTCGCGATGATCGCGCCGCTCTATGCGCTGCTCGCGGTGCAGGGCGGCGGCTATGGCATTCAAAGCATCAACAATGTCCGGCGCGGCATCGTCCGCGCGCTGTGGGCGCTGGCGCAGGCGGCGCTGCTGATGCTGCTGATCGTCTATCTCGGCAAGATGGCCGAACAATTGTCGCGCCTCACCTTCGTCACCGGCCTTGGCTTGGGCGGTCTTGCCGTCGCGCTGGTGCGCCTCGCGATCGCGCGGCTGGCGAGCCAGGTGCTGGGTGCCGTGCCCGACCTCACCGTCGTCATCATGGATGGCGTGATGATCGCCACCGGGCCGCATATGACCGTCATCGAAGCCGCCGCGATCGACCTGCGCCCCGAACGCCACGATGCCGACATGGCCGCGCGGCTGGCGAGCGCGGTCGGCATGGCCGAACGGGTGATCGTCGCCTGTCCGCTCGACCGGATGGCCGACTGGTCGGCGGCGCTTAAATCGCTGTCGGCGCGGGGCGAGATCGTCGTGCCCGAACTGCTGCGTTTCGCGCCTGCGCGGGTTGCCGAATTTGACGGCCAGCCGACCATCATCGTCGCAGGCGGCCCGCTCCAGTTCCGGGACCGGTTGATCAAGCGGCTATTCGACCTGATCGTCGCCACCGTTGCCACCATCCTGCTCTCGCCCATCCTGATCGGCGCGGCGCTGGCGGTGAAGCTGACCAGCCCCGGTCCCATCCTCTTCCGCCAGCCGCGCATCGGCAAGGATGGCCGTTCCTTCTCCATCTACAAATTCCGTTCGATGCGGGCAGAGGCCAGCGACACGAAGGCCGCAACGCTAACCAAGCGCGACGATGATCGCGTGACCCCGATCGGCGCTTTCCTGCGCAGGACCAGCATTGACGAATTACCTCAACTTTTCAATGTGTTAGAAGGTGATATGAGCATCGTCGGCCCGCGCCCCCATGCCGCCGCCGCGCGGGCAGGGGACAGCCTCTATTGGGAAGTCGACCCCCGCTATTGGGCGCGCCACTGCATCAAGCCCGGCATGACCGGCCTTGCCCAGGTGCGCGGCCATCGCGGCTCGACCGACCATCATCAGGATTTGATCGACCGGCTCCAGTCGGACCTCGAATATGTCAGCGACTGGTCGGTCTGGCGCGACCTGCGCATCATCGTCGCGACCTTGGGCGTCCTCGTCCACCACAAGGCCTATTGAGCATGACCGACCTGCTAATAGGCGTTCTACTGTCCGCTTCGCTGTTCGCTTTGCTATGGCCCTTCCTCTTCTACCCCTTGATTTTGCGCGCTTTACCGACGCTTCCAGAAGCGCCGACAGCGACCACGCCGCCCAGCGCCTCGCTGCTCTTCTGCGCCTATAGTGAAGCCCATGCGATGCCCGAAAAGCTCGCCAATATCGCCATGCTCAAGGCGCGCCATCCGGGGCTTGAATGCCTGGCCTTTGACGACGGCTCATCCGACGGCACCGGCGACCTGATCGCGGCGCAGGGCGATCTCGTCACCCTGATCCGTGGCCCCGGCCGCAGCGGCAAGGCGCATGGCATGAAGCAACTTGCCGCCCGCGCCACTGGCGACGTGCTGATCTTGACCGACGCCAATGTCCTGCTGGACGGCGACGCCATCGACAATCTGCTTGCCCGCTATGCCGACCCGGACGTGGGCGGCGTGCTGGGGTCGCTCCACTATATCGGCGCGGACGAAAGCGCGACCGCCTCGGTCGGCTCGCTCTACTGGCGGATCGAGGAACGGCTGAAGGACGAGGAATCGCGCACTGGCAATGTGCTGGGGGCCGACGGTTCCATCTTCTCGATCCGCCGCGCCCTCTATCCCGATTTCCCCGACAGCGTGCTGGATGACCTGACCGTCTCGATGGCGGTCGTGTTCGCGGGCAAGCGCTTGGTGAAGGCCAAGGACGTCATCGCCCGCGAACGGCTGGTGACGGGGCGCAAGGATGAATATCGCCGCAAGGTGCGGATCGCCGCCCGCGCCTGGCACACCCATGTCCACCTGCGCCCGCAACTGCGCCAAATGCGCGCAATCGATCGCTTCAAATATGCCTCGCGCAAGATCGTCCGCTGGTTCGGCGGCGTCTTCATCCTGACCGGCGCGATTGCTGCGGGGACGCTGGCGATGCGGATTTCGCCCATGCTCTACATGGTCGGCGCACTGGCCGTCGCCCTGACCATCTGGGCCGGGGTCCGCGCGAAAAGCGGCCCGTTCGCAGCCGTGGTCGATATACTCATCGCCTATGCCGCCACCCTGCAGGGCGTGGTCAAAGCCATGACCGGCCGCACCGTCACGACTTGGAATCCAGCCAAGTCACGCTGACCTGTCAATTCTCCCCTGTGAAGCAGGGCTATCGCACGTGGTGCAGAACTACCCAAAGTCCTCACCTTGAACTTAGGCGTGTCATTATTTAAAGGTTGAACAAATGCGGGACGGTTGCGTGCGTTGGAGGATGAGAATCGGCGGATCAAGAAGTTGCGGTCGGAGTCGATGCTGGACATATCGGAGCTCAAGGATATTCTGGGAAAAACGGACCCAGTCTGCGGATCGATACGCGGCGGTGGAGAAGCTAATGGCCGACCCCGGCTTCTGCGAGCGTCGTGCCAGCAGGCGGATCGGGTTCAACACGTCGGCATGGTAATATGAGCCGCTTCGCCGGAAGGACGACGGGATGCGCGAGATACCGAGCGAGCGTCGTCGGTTCGGCTACCTGCGGCTTGTGATCATGCTGCGGCGTGCAGGCGGGGGCATGAACCTGAAGAAGGTGTATCGGCTCTATCGTGAGGAACGGCTGACAGTGCGCAAGCGCGGCGGTGGCAAACCACCGTTGGACACGCGGACTCTGATGGCGATCCCGCAGGAGGCCAATCAGCGTTGGTCGCTCGACTTCGTTTCGGACTCGTTGGCCTGCGGCCGGCGGTTCCGCGTGCTCAACGTAATCGACGACCACAGTCGGGAGTGTCTGCCATGTATCGTAGACACCTCGTTGCCGGGTCGGCGCGTCGTGCGCGAGTTCGCGGCCATTGCCGAGCGTCGTGGGCTGCCGTGCATGGTGGTGAGCGACAACGGCATCGAGCTGACCAGTCACGCCATCTTTGCCTGGTTTCAGGATACCGGATCGAATGGCACTACATTGCGCCCGGCAAGCCAACGCAGGACGGCTTCGTTTAGAGCTTCAAGGGGCGCTTGCGCGACGAGTGCCTGAACGTGTATCTGCTCCTAATGCTGGCGGCAGCGCGGCGGATCATCGAGGCATGGCGGACGGACTACACACCGTGCGCCCGCATAGCAGCCTTGGTAGGTTAGTACCCGCCGAGTTTACCAAACGCCCCGACCAAGCGCATTTGGACACCGAAGCTAACTTATCAGCGGCTTGAAAACGGGGAGCAGGTCAGCTGGTAGATGGTGAAACGCTATGGATTGCGGCACGACCAATGGGATCGGATCGAGGATTTTCTGCCTGGTCGCGAAGGGCATGTAGGGAAGACGGCGATTGATAACCGGCTGTTCGTCGAGGCTATGCTGTATCGCTATCGTGCGGCCATACCGTGGCGTGATCTTCCTGAGCGTTTCGGGGATTTTCGTGTGATCCACACCCGGCATATGCGCTGGAGTCGCAGCGCGTGTGGCAGCGCGTGTGGCAGCGCGTGTTCGAGCATCTCGCGGAAGATGGCGACAATGAATACGCCATGATCGACGCGAGGCTTATCCGTGCGTATCAGTCGAGCGCTGGCGCAAACGTATGGCTCGCCCCGTCGGCAAGCGGTTTGTGTCTGACGATCTGAGCAGTCTGCGAAAACGTATCCGGCCTTTCAGCATGTGCTGTTG
>Ga0156326_161_pt2 | contig 41063 bp, 39 predicted proteins | sample RifCSPlowO2_12_FD_107974 | JGI IMG/M metagenome (GOLD analysis project Ga0156326, IMG submission 107974) | Sphingomonadales bacterium RIFCSPLOWO2_12_FULL_63_15 | reverse complement strand
TATCGATAGGGTGACACCCCTCCGTCATCGCTACGCGCTGACACCTCCCCTGCCAGGGGAGGATGACCCGGCAGCCCGAAATCTTGACCAATTTCAACTCCGGACAAAAATGTCCGTTCGTTTCGAGCGAAGTCGAGAAATATATGCGACACGTTATCCGCTTCTCGACACGCTCGAAGCGAACGGCAGCTGGGACAATGATCATGATCAAAGCCGCGCTTCTCCTTGCCACCGCCCTCGCCGCCTGCCTGCCCGGCATGGCGATGGCGGAGCCGGTGCTGCTGATCTCGATCGACGGGCTGCGGCCCGGCGACGTGATCGAGGCGCAGAAGCGCGGTCTTGCCATCCCCAATCTGCGCCGCTTCCTGACCGATGGCGCCCATGCCTCCGGCGTCACCGGCGTCGCCCCGACGCTGACCTATCCCAGCCACACGACGCTGATGACCGGCGTATCGCCCGCCCGCCACGGCATAGTCGCCAATAACAGTTTCGATCCCACCGGGATCAACCAGGGCGGCTGGTACTGGTACGCCCCTGACATCAAGGTGCCGACTTTGTGGGAGGCCGCGACCAAGGCGGGCCTGTCCACCGGCAACATCCACTGGCCGGTCAGCGTCGCGCCCAAGGGTGTGACCTGGAACCTGCCGCAAATCTGGCACACGGGCCATGGCGACGACGCCAAATTGCTCGACGCGCTGGCGACACCGGGGCTGTCGGCCGAACTGGCGGCGAAGGTCGGCCAGCCCTATGCGATGGGCATCGACGAAAGCCTGACCGGCGACCAGTTGCGCGGCAAATTCGCCACCGCGCTCATCGCCACGCACAAGCCGCAATTCCTGACCGTCTATTTCGCCGCACTCGACCATGAGGAACATGCAAGCGGCCCCGACAGCCCGGCTGCCAAGGCCGTGCTGGAAAAGATCGACGCCATCGTCGGCGATCTGGTGGCGGCCGAGATGCAGGCCCATCCCGACGCCGTCGTCGCCGTCGTCAGCGACCATGGGTTCGAAGCGACGCACACCGCCATAAACCTCTATCGCCCCTTCATCGACGCCGGGCTGATCACTGTCGGCACCGATGGCAAGGTCGCCTCCTGGCTGGCCATGCCCTGGATTTCCGGCGGATCGGCCGCGATCATGCTGGCGCGCCCCGACGACGCGGCACTGGCGGCGCGGGTGAAGACGCTGCTCGATACGCTCGCCGCCAATCCCGCCAACGGCATCGCGCAGGTCGCGGACAAGGCGCAGACCGCCGCGATCGGCGGCAATCCGCAAGCAACCTTCTATCTCAACCTCGCCCCCGGCTTCGTCACCGACATTTATCGCGGCCCGACCGCGCCGGTGCGCGCGCATAGCTCGGTCAAGGGCATGCACGGCTATTTCCCCGGCCCCGCCAATCTCCAGGCGAGCTTCCTGCTGATGGGCAAGGGCGTGCCGCGCGGCAAGAATCTGGGCGCCATCGACATGCGCGCCATCGCACCGACGCTGGCCACCATCATGGGCGCATCGCTGCCCGACGCGGACAAGCCCGCGATCGACCTCAAGCCATAAGGCAACGCAGCGTTTCGCGGCACGCAATGGACTTCGTTGCACAGGCGACATAGCTTTGCCCCGGTTCATCGATCCGGGGGTTTCCCATGCCGCGCTACAGCCTTGCCGCCATCATCCTGCACTGGGCGATCGCCGCCCTGCTCGCTTTCCAGATCAGCGTCGGCTGGGCGCTGGAGGATCTGGGCGCGCGCGGCTTTGCGCTCTATCAACTGCACAAGTCGGTCGGCATCGCCATTCTCGCGCTGACGCTGCTGCGGATCGGCATCCGCTATTGGAAGCCGCGCCCGGCGAAGCTGGAGGGCGGCTGGCAGGGCGCCCTCGCCTCGACCGTCCATGGCGGCCTCTACGCCTTCATGTTGGGCGCGCCGCTGACCGGCTGGGCACTCGTCTCGACCGCCAAGGTCAAGGTGCCGACGCTCATCTTCGGGATTATCCCCCTGCCGCATCTGCCGCTGCCCGCTTCCGCGCATGGCCTGGCCGAGGGTGGCCATGGCCTGATCGCCTGGATGGGCATCGCGCTCGTCCTGCTCCATGTCGCGGGCGCGCTGCGCCATCATGTCCTGATGCGTGACGGACTGATCTGGCGGATGATCCCCAACCGCTCGACCGCGCTGCTGATCGGGCTGCCCGCGCTGATTTTGCTCGGCTTTGCGCTGGGTCGCGTGATCCTGCCAGTAGCGGCCCCCGTCGAGACGGCGCCGGCGGAGCAACTGGAAGCGCCGGAACCCGTGGCACCAGAGGCATCAACCAACGCCACCGAACCGGACAATAGCACCGTCGCCAATGAAACGGTCGCGCAAGTGGAGGAACCCATCGGCCCGCCCCCGGCCTGGACCGTACAGCCCGGCGGCAAGATCGGCTTTGCCGTTGGCAATGACGGCCAGACGATCAGCGGCAGCTTCGCCAAATGGACGGCCGCGATCGTCATGGACCCCGACCATCCCGAAACCGCCGACATCCGCGTATCGATCGACATGGCCAGCGCCAGCGTCGGCGACGCCTATCAGGACGGGATGCTGCCAGGCGACGAATTCTTCGCCGTCGCGGCCCATCCGACCGCGACCTTCACCGCCAAGGGCGCGGAGAAAACGGGACCGAACGCCTATCGCGCCAGCGGCCGCCTCAGCCTCAAGGGTGTCAGCAAACCCCAGACCATCCGCTTCACCCTTTCGGGCGACGGAGCGACCCGCAAGGTCACCGGCACCGCCACCATCGCCCGCGCCGCCTTCGACGTAGGCAATGGCGACAGCAGCGGCAGCCTGGCTCCGAATGTAGCGGTGACCTTCGCTTTCACGGCGAAACGGAAGCCATAAACCATCTTCCTCCGTTCGCCCTGAGCTTGTCGAAGGGGCCTTACTTGTTGAAAGAAAGTGCAGGGCTTCGACAGGCTCAGCCCGAACGGGCTTGATGGTGGATGCGAAGGCAGCCAGACCTAAAACCGCATCCCGACACCCACGCCGAACACCCACGGGTCGAGGCTCACCTTCACCCGCTGCACCCCGGCCGCCGCCGTGGTCAGCCGTGCCTTCGTGTCGATATCGATATATTTAACGTCGAAGTTCAAAAACAGCTTGTCGTTCAGATCGATATCGACCCCAGCCTGCCCAGCCCAGCCCACGCTGTCGGACAGATGCACCTTGGTCTTGCCGACCGCGCCTTCCAGCGCGCTGGACGCATCATTGTTGAAGAACAACGTATAGTTGACGCCCGCGCCGACATAGGGGCGGATCTTGCTGCCCGGTGCGAAATGATATTGCACGGTCAGCGTCGGCGGCAGCGCGTTGGTCGCGGCCAGCTTGCCCAGCGATCCGGTCGTCCCGGTCTTGCCGCTCACCGTATGGCGGCTGGTCGCGGCGATCAGTTCGAAACCGATATTATCGGTCGCCATATAAGTGATGTCGATTTCCGGCGTGATGGTGTTGTTCACCTTCACTTTTTCGCCCGGAAAGCCCGGCAGCACGCTGCCGCTATTCTCATTGGGCGCGACCATGATGCCGCGCAGGCGGACAAGCACGTCGCCCTGCGCGGCCTGCGCCGGGGCAGCCATGGCAGCGGCGGCGCAGGCCGTGCCGAGCAGAATGGTCTTGATGGTCATGATAAATCTCCCTGTCTGGTGGGGAGCGCTCTGCCGCATCCGGCACGGCACGGCATTGACGGTGCGCAAGCTGCAATTTGATCTGGCGCAATGCAGCCCCGGCGACTTGCTGCGATCACCCAGCCCATGTGGACCTATCATCCTGACCTGCTCGCCCGGCCGGTGCCGCGCTACACCAGCTATCCCACCGCTGCCCAGTTCACCGATAGCGTCGGCGCGGCGGAGATGGGCCAGCGGCTGGACGCGCTCGCGCCCGACACGCCGATCTCGCTCTATGTCCACATCCCCTATTGCCACGACATCTGCTGGTATTGCGGCTGCAACACCGGCGCAGCGAACAAGGCGCAACGGCTGACCGCCTATGTCGAAGCGCTGGAGCGCGAAGTCGCGCTGATCGCCGCCCGGCTGAACGGACGCGGCCGGGTGACGCGCATCGCCTTTGGCGGGGGCAGTCCCAATAGTTTGCCGCTCGTCGATTTCATCCGGCTGATGCAGCAATTATTGCGCTGTTTCGACGCCCATCATGCCGAGCTTTCGGTCGAACTGGACCCGCGCCGCCTGGACGCGGACTGGATCGACGCGATGGCGGCCATGGGGGTCGATCGCGTCAATCTGGGCGTCCAGACCTTCAGCCCCCATGTCCAGACGCGCATCGGCCGCATCCAGCCGCTCGACATGGTCGAACGTGCGGTGGCACGGCTCGACAAGGCAGGCGTCGCCACGGGCTTTGACCTGATGTACGGCCTGCCCGGCCAGAGCATGGACGATCTGTCCGCCACGCTCGACGCCACCATCCGCCTCGCACCAGCGCGCATCGCCCTGTTCGGCTATGCCCATATGCCGCGCCTGCTGCCACGCCAGCGCCGGATCGACGCCAGTGACCTGCCCGATGTGGCGCAGCGATTCGCGATGGCCGCCATGGGCCATGATGCGCTGACGCAGGCAGGCTATCGCGCGATCGGCTTCGACCATTTCGCCCGGCCCGACGACGGCATGGCGCTCTCCGCCGCGCAGGGCCGCCTGCGCCGCAATTTTCAGGGCTTCACTGACGATCCCGCCCAAATATTGATCGGCATGGGTGCCAGCGCGATCAGCCAATTCCCCGACCTGATCGTCCAGAATGCGAAACAGGCCGGTCCCTGGCGCACAGCGATCGAAGCAGGCCAGCTCGCCACCACGCGCGGCCTCATCCGCACCGCGCAAGACCAGCGTCGCGGGCGCATCATCGAAGCCTTGCTCTGTCAGGGCGAAGTGCATCTGGACGCCGGCGATCCCCGCCCCGACCTCGACCGTTTCGAACAACGCGGACTGGTCGAACGGAGCGGAAACCGCCTGCTCCTGACCCCCGAAGCCCTCCCCTATGCCCGCAGCATCGCCGCCTGCTTCGACGCCTATCTGGAGCCCGTCGAAACGCGGTTCAGCCATGCGGTCTAGCGCGGCGCTCGCCAGCACACTGGCCTGCCTGTTCCTCAACGCGCCAATGACGAGCGCGGACGCCAGCTCCGCCTGGTATTGCGGCGCAGGCCTTGCGGGCCAGTGGGTGCCGCCCTGGCTGCCCCAGCCCGGCCCCAACCGCCACGACATCGCCTGCCACCTCATGACCGGATGCCGCCGGCAGGAACAGCGCGAAGAGGCCTGAGCCGGATGGTGGCTACGCCGCGCCGGGTCGTCTGGACAGGCCCGGACGGCTGCGCCATGGTCGCCCCCAGTACTCCTCATCCACAGGATGCCCCGCCATCATGCGCGCGCCCCTCCTTGCCCTGCCCTTCGCCTTGCTCGCCGCGTCCCCCGCACCGGCCGCCCAGCCCGGCGGCGGCGCATTCATGTTCGAAAGCGGCACCAGCCTGCTCGCCAAATGCCGTAACAAGGCCCCCGAATATGGCCTCGCCTGCACCGCCTATATCGTTGGCGTGGTCGACGGCATCCGCAAGGATCTGTTCATCGGACGCGGCCGCCAAGTCTGCTGGCCCGACAGGATGAGCGCGGACGACGCCCGCCGCACAGTGGTCGCCTATCTCGAACGCTGGCCCGACCAGCGGCGCAGCCCCGCCTCCGTGCTGGTCAGCGTTGCGCTAAACGACCGCTATCCTTGCCAAAAATAGCCGCTCGATCACATTGATCGAAAGGATCATTGCGCAGCGCGGCCACGGGACTGCTATAAACTTGCCTTGAAGGGCGCGGCGGCGTAGGTGCGGCCCCTGTTTTTTTGGTTCATGTAGGAGACTCGTCGTGGCGGCGAAATGGACGCCGGATAGCTGGCGCGCGCATAAGGGCATTCAGATGCCCGCCTATCGTAATGCGGAGGCTCTGGCCGCCGTGGAGGCACAGCTTGGCCAGTTTCCGCCGCTCGTCTTTGCAGGCGAAGCCCGCAACCTGAAGGCGGATCTCGCCAAGGTCGCGGCCGGTGAATCCTTCCTGCTGCAGGGTGGCGATTGCGCGGAAAGCTTCGCGGAATTCCACCCGAACAACATCCGCGACACGTTCCGCGTGCTGCTCCAGATGGCGGTCGTCCTGACCTTCGCGTCGAAGCTGCCGGTGGTGAAGGTCGGCCGCATGGCGGGCCAGTTCGCCAAGCCGCGTTCGGCCGATACCGAAGTGATCGATGGCGTCGAGCTGCCCAGCTATCGCGGCGATAATGTCAACGACATCGCCTTCACCGCGCAGGGCCGCGAGCCGGACCCGCAGCGGATGGTGCAGGCCTATAACCAGTCGGCGGCCACGCTCAACCTGCTGCGTGCCTTCTCGACCGGCGGCTATGCCAGCCTGGATCGCGTCCACGGCTGGATGCTCGATTTCATGGGCCGCTCACCCTGGGCCGCGAAGTTCGAACAAATGGCCGACCAGATCGGCCAGGCGCTCGACTTCATGCGCGCCTGCGGCCTGTCGGCGGAAACCGTGCCCCAGCTTGGCGGGACCAGCTTCTACACCAGCCATGAAGCGCTGCTGCTGCCGTTCGAACAGGCACTGACGCGGCAGGATTCGCTGACCGGCGACTGGTATGACACGTCCGCCCATATGCTGTGGATCGGCGACCGCACCCGGTTCGAAGGGTCGGCTCATGTCGAATATCTGCGCGGCATCGGCAACCCCATTGGCCTCAAATGCGGTCCCAGCCTGGAGCCGGACGCGCTGCTGCGCCTGCTCGACACGCTGAACCCCGCGCGCGAAGCCGGGCGGATCACGCTCATCACCCGCTATGGCCATGACAAGATCGAAGCGGGCCTGCCCAAGCTGGTGCGCGCCGTGATGCGCGAAGGCCATCCGGTCATCTGGTCCTGCGACCCGATGCACGGCAATGTCGTCAAGGCGGCCAATGGCTATAAGACGCGCCCGTTCGACCGCATCCTGGCCGAAGTGCGCGGCTTCTTCGCCGTGCATCGTGCCGAAGGCAGCTTCGGCGGCGGCATCCACGCCGAAATGACCGGGCAGAATGTCACCGAATGCACCGGCGGCGCCATCGCCATCACCGACGAAGGCCTCGCCGACCGCTACCACACCCATTGCGACCCGCGCCTCAATGCGGCGCAGAGCCTCGAACTGGCCTTCCTGCTGGCCGAAATGCTCAACGAAGAACTGAAAGAACGCCGCGCGGCGGCGTGAGGATACCCCGGCACCGAATCATAGAACTTCGGTGCCGGGCCTCGCTCAAACCTTCACGATCTGCTTGCCCCGGTTCGCCCCCGTGAACAGCCGCGCCAGCGCCGTCGGGGCCGCTTCGAACCCCTGCTGCTCATCGACCTGCCATTGCAGCCGCCCCGCCAGCACCAGCGCCGCCAGCCGATCGCGCATCGCGCCCCAGCGCGGCTGTTCGTCCAAAATGATGAACCCTTCCATCCGCGCCCGGCGCAGGATCAGGTTGAAATAATTGCCCGGCCCGGCAATCTCGCCGCCCTGCTCATAGCGACTGATCCCGCCGCACAGCACCACCCGCGCGCCGATCGCGAGTCGGCCCAGCATCGCGTCCAGCACCACGCCGCCGACATTGTCATAGACGATGTCGCATCCCTTGGGGGCTAGTGCCTTGAGCTGCGCCGCGACCTTGCCCTCGCGATAGTCGATCGCCGCGTCGAACCCGGCCTCCTGCGTCAGCCAGGCGCATTTTTCGGCGCCACCCGCAATGCCGATGACATAGCAGCCCGCAACCTTGGCCAATTGCCCCGCGACCGATCCTGTCGCCCCGGCGGCACCCGACACCACCACGACATCGCCCGCCACCGGGCGACCGATCGCGTGAAAGCCGTGCCAGGCGGTCAGGCCCGGTATCCCCAGCACGCCCAGCATCGCATGGGGCGGCAGGTCGGGATGGCAGATATCGAAGCCCTCGCCATCGCTCACCAGATATTCGGTCCAGCCGGTCATCCCCGCGACCATCGTGCCGACCGGCCAGCGGCCATCGCGGCTCTCGACCACTTCCGCGACGCCCATGCCGCGCATCACATCACCCAGCTCGATCGGCGCGACATAGCCGCCGAAATTCTCCATCCACCCCTTTTGCGCGGGCTCGAAACCCAGCCAGCGCACCGCCAGCAGCATCTCGCCTTCGCCCGCCACCGGCATCGGCACGTCGGCCAAGCGAAAGTCGCCATCGGCCAGCGCGCGCCCGACCGGCCTATCCGCCAATTGCCATTGCCGCATCATCGCCTTCTCCATCGTCACGCCTTGCCCAAGATGATCTGCGCCGCCCGCCAGCCCAGCGCCATCGCCGGCGCATTGGTATTACCGCTAATGAGACGCGGCATCACCGAACAATCGGCAACGCGCAGCCCCTCTACCCCATGAACCTGCAACGCCGGATCGACCACCGCATCGTCCGCCGCGCCCATCCGGCACGTCCCGACACCATGCAATCCACTGGTCGACAGCGACCGGAAACTTTCCAGCAGCGCCGCATCCTCTTGCACCGCCGCGCCGGGGATCAGTTCCTCGCCGACATCGCCCGCCAGCGCCGCCTGCTCCACATAGGCGCGCATCAGCCGGATCGCCGCAATCGCCGAACCTTTGTCCGCTTCGCTGTCCAGCCAGTTGGGCGTGATCGCCACCCCATCCCCCGGCTCGCGTCCCCGCGCTTGCACTTCCCCCTCGCTGCTCTGCCGCAGCAGGCTCCCCGACACGGTGAGGCCGGGCCGCTTGTCGATATTGCCGAGCGGCACGGCATCGTTGGCATCACCCAGCGCAAACATATAGCCGCTGAGGTACAATTGCAGGTCGGTGCGCGGTCCCGTGACCCCGGTGGACAGGAACGCCCCCACCTCGAACGGCCCGGTCGCCATCGGCCCGTCCCGCCGCAGATAATAGCGCGCGACCGACGCCAGCAGCCCCAACCCCTGATAGCGCCCCTGAATGCCGCTGTTCCGCCGCAAGCGGAACGGCATGGAGTAGGACAGATGCTCCAGCATATGCCGCCCGACATGGGGATTATGATGCCGCACCGCGATCCCGCTCGCGGCCAGCGCATCGCCATCGCCGATCCCCGACCGTTGCAATATCTGCGGGCTTTCGATCGTCCCGGCGCAGACGATCACCTCGCCATCGCAATCCACGCTGAACGGCCCGCGTTCGCCATGGAGCAGTTCGACGCCGACCGCCCGACCATTGGACAGCCGCACATGGCGCAGCAGCGTGTCGGTCATCACCGTGAAATTGCTGCGCTCCATCGCCGGGCGCAGGAATATCTTGGCCCCGCTCTCGCGCCGTCCTTTCCGGATATTATGGCAATAATAGCCGACCCGACCCCCGACCACGCTATTGAGGTCGTCGGTACGCGGCAGGCCCATCTGCTCGCCCGCCGCGATCAGTCGTTCGGCCAGCGGATAGCGATAGGTGCGCGGCGTCACATGCACCGGCCCGCCTTCACCCCGCAGCGCGCTGCCGCCCAGCCCATGATCCTCGATGGCGCGAAAGGCCGCGATCATCGACCCGGCATTCCACCCGGTCGCGCCTGCCGCTTCCCAATCATCATAATCCTGCGGCTCGCCCCGACTCCAGATCATGCCGTTGATCGCCGACGATCCGCCCAGCCCCTTGCCCCTGATCCACATCTCCTGCGCCGGTTCGTCCGGACGGCGCGGCTGGGCGACCGGATAGGCCCAGATATGCGCCGGGTTCGACACCAGCTTGGCAATCCCCTTGGGCATGGCGATCAGCGGCGACCGATCCGGCCCGCCCGCCTCCACCAGCAGCACCCGGTTGCGGGGATCGGCGGACAGTCGCTCGGCCAGCACGCACCCGGTCGATCCCGCGCCGATGATGATATAGTCGAACCGTTCGGGCAGGTCGGCCATGCGTCGCTCCTCTGCGCTGTGGGTTCAGGCCTTGTCGCGATGATCGCGCTTGATCTTCTTGGCCAGGCTCCATTTATGGACCTCGGTCGGCCCGTCATAAATGCGGAAGGCGCGGACCTCGCGGAAGATCTGCTCGACGATGGTGTCGCCGGTGACGCCCGTGCCGCCCATGACCTGCACGCATTTGTCGGCGATCCGCATCAACGCCTCGGACACCGCCACCTTCGCCATCGAGCTTTCGACCGTGCCGAGCGATCCGCCGTCCAGCACGCTGGCGCACCAATCGATCATCAATTCGCTTTGCTGAATATCGATCCAATTTTCCGCCAGCATGAAGCCGACGCCCTCATGATCGACCAGCGGCTTGCCGAACGCCATGCGGCGGCAGGCATAGTCCGCCGCAATCTCCTGCGCGCGGATGCACCCGCCCAGCCAGCGCATACAGTGCGACAGCCGCGCGGGCGACAGGCGGATCTGCGCATATTTGAACCCTTCGCCGCTCTGCCCCAGCATCTGGTCGGCGGGCACGCGCAGATTGTCGATCGTCACGATCGCATGGCCACCGGGCATCGAACTGTCGATCGTGTCCAGCACCCGTTCGATGCGGATCGCGGGATCGGGCAGGTCCACCAGGAACATGCAGGCGCCGTCATCGGACTTGGCCATGACGATCCCGACCATCGCTCCCTGCGCCCCGGTGATGAACGCCTTGCGCCCGTTGATCACCCAATGATTGCCATCGCGCACGCAGGTCGTCTGCATCATCGACGGGTCCGACCCCGCCCCGCCATCGGCCGCCGGTTCGGTCATGAAAAAAGCGGAACGACCACGCCCGTCCAGCAAGGGGGCAAGGAAATGCGCCTTTTGCTCCGCCGTGCCGACCTTGCCCAGCAGATACATATTGCCCTCGTCCGGGGCCATGGTGTTGCAGGCGAGCGGCCCCAGCGGCGACAGGCCGGACTTGATCAACACGGTCGCCGTCTCGCGCTGGGTCAGGTGCGAACCATCGGGCAGGACATGGGGCGTCAGCACGCCCGCCGCCCGCGCCTTCTCGCGCAATTCCATCACCAACTCGTCGCTCGGCCCATGAAAGCCGCAGCGTGGATCGCCTTCATAGGGCACGACGACGGTACGGACGAACGCTTCGACCCGATCGGCTATTTCCTGCGCGCGCGGCGTACTGAACATGGCTTCTATCCTCTTGGATCAGTTGAACTGGATCGGGCGCAGCGGGTCGGTCCCGTCGAAATCCTGCGCGGCCCGCGCCACCATGGCGTAAAAATCGGTCAGCTGCGGCACCGGCGCATAGAGTTCGGTCATATGTCCCTGCGCCGCGACCGTATCGACAAAGGCGAAGACGAAACCGTCATTCATCTCCGCCCGGCAGGCGAGATCATGGCCCGCCGCTGCGAAGTCCTTGATCGCTACATCCACATCATCGACGAACAGCGCCACATGGTGCAGTCCCTGCGCGCCTGGCTGCGCGAACATGTCGCGAAAGGCGGATGGCCCTTCCCCATTTTGCTGGACGAATTCGATCATGATATCGCCCCACTGGCCATAGGCGGAGCTATGGTCGAGCGGCCGCTCCACCCCGCGATGGACGCAGCGCCGCAGCGGGATGTGATCGGCGATGAAATAGGGGCCGGACCCATGGAGCCGATGATGTGCCAATGCGGCAAGGCGCACGTCCGGCACGAGATAGGCCAATTGCCGGATCGCCAGCCGGTTCATCAACGGCCTTGTCCCTGGGCCGTCCGCCGCCCGATCGCCGCCAGTTCGGGCAGCGTATCGACCAGCGACTGCGCTTCGGGCGACGATGCCGTGCCCCGCGCCATCCGCCCCTTGATGCCATGGATGATCGCCGCGAACCGAAACATGTTGAAGGCGAGGTAGAAGGGCAGATTGTCGATTCCGTCCCGCCCGGTCCGCGCGCAATAGGCCGCGACATAATCCGCCTGCGACGGAATGTTGAGCGCACCAAGGTCAGCGCCCTTGAATCCGCCGATGATGTGCGGCGGGAGGTGGTACATCATCAGATGATAGGTGAAATCCGCCAGCGGATGGCCGAGCGTCGATAGCTCCCAATCCAGCACCGCCAGGATGCGCGGCTCGGTGGGATGCCAGATCATATTGTCGGCGCGGAAATCGCCATGGACGATGGTCGTCTCGTCACCGGCGGGAATCTGCCCCGGCAACCAGTCGGCCAGCCAGTCCATATCCTCGTTCTGCCCCGCCGCTTCATCCTCGCGATATTGCCGCGACCAGCGCGCGATCTGCCGCGCGAAATAGCTGCCCGGCTTGCCATAATCGCCAAGGCCGATCGCCTGAGGATCGATCCCGTGCAACTGCGCGATCGCGGCGTTCATCGCGTCGAAATAGGCGGGCCGTTCCTGCGGACTCAGCGCAGGCAAAGTAGAATCCCAGAAGATGCGCCCCTCCACCATGTCCATGACATAGAAGGGCGTGCCGATGACCCCGGCATCCTCGCACAGGCCATGGACCGGGGCGACCGGAAAGCCCGCCTGCCCCAGCGCTGCCAACACCCGATATTCCCGCTCTACCGCATGCGCACCGGGCAACAATGTGCCCGGTGGCTTGCGCCGCAGCACATAGGCGAGGGTCGGCGTCACCAGCCGATAGGTCGGGTTGGACTGGCCGCCCTTAAATTGTTCGACCGACAGCGGCCCGGTATAGCCAGCGACATGGGCGTGCATCCACGCATCGAGCGCCGCGACGTCGAACCCATGGCCCGCACGCACCGCGCCGGTCCCTCCGAATCGCTCCTGCCGGTCCTCGCTCACGGCGTCATCCTCTCCTGCGCTGCCTCTTCCCCGACGCAATGGGGCGTCGGGCCGGGCTTGTCCCCTCTCCTTTGTTTCAGGTGTGCGCCCGGACCTCTCGAAAATCGCAGTTAGCAAGACCCAGGAAATAGCGCATCCCGAACGATGAAACGGAGCCGCATCAAGCAGGCCATTCGTCAAGCGCCTTAAAGAACGCACAATAGGGGAGAGTATATGCAAAGGAAGCCTTTGGTCCGTCCAGTCATGCTGGCATTGGGCAGCACGCTGCTATGGGCCATGCCCGCCATAGCGCAGGACCAGACCGCCCAGCCCCAGGCCGATGCCCAGGCGATCGACCCCAACGCCATCATCGTCACCGCCCGCCGCCGCGAAGAAAGCCTGCAGGACACGCCGGTCGCCATCACCGCCGTCAACGCCGCCATGCTGGAAAACAAGGCGGCGGTGAATATCGGCGACCTGACAGGCGGCGTCCCCAACCTGCTGATCACCAATCAGAATGCGGGCGCAGCCGCCGCGAACCTCGCCATCCGTGGCCTGACCTATGCCGACGTCGAAAAATCGCAGGAGCCGACCGTCGGCGTCGTTGTCGATGGCGTGTTCATCGGCACCAGCACCGGGCAATTCTTCGACTTTTTCGATATCGAACAGATCGAAGTGCTGCGCGGCCCGCAAGGCACGCTGTTCGGCCGCAACACGATCGGCGGCGTCATCAACATCCGTCGCACCCGCCCGACCGGCGAGTTCGGTGGCAAGATGGAAGTGTCCTACGGCAAGTTCAACACGCTGGCGACCCGCGCGGTCGTCAACGCGCCCTTGTCGAGCGACGGCAGCATCGGCGCCAAGCTCTTCTACTTCCACAATGAAACCGACGGCTGGTATCGCCAGGGGCAGACCGGCGAACGGCGGGGTTTTGGCAATAACGAGAATTTCGGCGGCTCGATCCTGTTCGGGCCGAAGGACAGTGGGTTCGATGCCCTCTTCACGCTGGAAAAGCAGGTCCAGAAATCCGACCCGGTCGTCTCCAACCTGACCCAGACCGGCGAAGTCTTTTGCGGCCTGATCCCGGCCAATGAATGCAACCGCAACAATACGACCGACCTGTACACCGTATTCGGCCTGCCCAACGAAACCAACTATTCCGCACCCGCCGCAACGCTGGAAATGAATTATGATGCGGGCGACGTCAAACTCACCTCCGTCACTGGCTGGCGTGATTCGCGCGAGAACCAGACGCAGGATTTCGACGGTTCCTCGACCGACCTCTATTATGTCCGGCGCTTGCAGAATTATGAGCAGTGGAGCCAGGAGCTGCGCGCCGCTGGCAAGTTCAGCGACAGTTTCGACTATGTCGTAGGGCTGTTCTATTTCAGCTCCGAATATCGCCTGACCCAATATAGCCGCGTCTTCGGCTTCGCCCCGACCATCGATCCTGAAATCTTCGACACCAACCCGCAGGTCGTGAACGGCAAGACCAAGTCCGTCGCCGTCTTCGGCGATTTCAACTGGGCCTTTGCCGACCAATGGCGCCTGTCCTTCGGCGGTCGCTTCACCCGCGACAAAAAGTCGCTCGACAATAGTTTTGGCGGCATCGAAATCGGCCGTGGCACCGACACGTTCAAGAAATTCACGCCCAAGGTCGGCGTCGATTTCCGGCCGAACGACGATGTCATGTTTTATGGTAGCTGGTCGCAAGGCTACCGGTCGGGCGGCTTCTCGCCCCGCGCTGGTACGGCCGCCAGCGCCGGTATCGCCTATCAGCCCGAAGTGGTCGACAGCTTCGAAGTCGGCGGCAAGTTCGACCTGTTCGATCGCAAGCTGCAGTTCAACGTCGCAGCCTTCTATTCCAGCTACAAGGATCTGCACCAGAACAACACGCTCAATTGCCCAAGCTGCGCCACCGGAAACGAGACGATCACCTCGAACGTCGGTTCGGCCAAGATCAAGGGTCTGGAGTTCGACTTCACCGCCCGTCCGACGTCGCAACTGACGATCACCGGCTCGATGGGCCTGCTCGATTCCAAGTTCAAGGGCTTCATCGTCGGCGGCATCTCGCCCGTTTCCGGCGCAGTCGTACCCTATGACTATTCGCGCAACGACCTCATCTACAATCCGAACATGACCGCATCGCTGGCGGCCGACTACACCATGCCCACCAGCTTTGGCGAAATCATCGCGAATTTGAGCTATCGCTATATCGGCCGCTATGATCAGCAAATCTCATTGGGGCCAATCTCCGGCGACCTGACCAACGGGCCGATCATCGTCAACGGCAATGATCCGCGCGTGCGGACCGACAAGCAGGGACTGGTGGATGCCAGCGTGACCACCAAGTTCGAACTGGGCGGCACCGAAGCGCGCCTGACCCTGTTCGGCCGCAACCTCGCCAATGATCGTGGTCCAACCCACGGCTTCACCGTCGGCGGCCTGTGGTCCTTCGGCACGGCGCGCGAACCGCGCACCTATGGCGCGACACTGGGCGTCAAATTCTGATCGCCGAAACAGTCTGAAAAGCCAAAGGTCGGGGCGCAATCCCCGGCCTTTCTTTTTGGCAGCCTCTCGCCCCCAGGCACAAAAAAAGGGGCGTCGGAGCCATAGCCCCGACGCCCCATCAACCGATCAACCCGACGTTACAGATCGCCGTTGATATATTTCATGATCGTATTCTGGAACTGACGGATCTGGATTTCCTGATAATTGGCCAGTTGCACCTTATCGTTCAGCGAGGCCTTCAGGCCCGTCTGCACATGCGGCAGATTTTCCATATCCTGTTCGAACACGTCGCCCAAAATGCCCAGCTCCGGTGCTTCGGTCCATTTCTGGTCGACCGACAGGAATTTCATCGGCGGTGCCTTGGGATGTTCCTGCCCCGGCGGAACGCGGGTCAGGACACGCACTTCCATCAGGCAATGGTCGACATCGTGCCAGGGCCGCCAGCGATAGACGATATTGGGCTGGAACCCGGCCCAGGGGCTGAAATTGGGGAAGACGTTGTAGAGCAGCGCATCCATCATCTCTGCATCGGACGCGAAGCTGACATCATGACCGAACATGGCGGTGGTGGTATCGCGCAGCGAAGCGCCCAGCGCCGCGCGCGCCGAAACGCCCTCTGGCACCTTGACATTATAACCGCCCGCCGCGGCTTCCTTGTCTTCATAATTGTCGGACGACCGGCCATTATATTTGACGAACTCGTCAACGATCCACTGTTCCGCCTTGTCGGTCGGATCGACATGGGGCGACATGGTGCCGAACGGCGTCACCGTCAGGTTCACATAGTCGCCATAGATATTATACATCGAATTGGCGTCGCCGGTGAACGGCAGCAATTGCGGATGGGTGACGACGGTGTGCCAGCTTTCCATGAAAGCCTCCATCACCACCTTCCAGTTGGCGGGCACCACCTTGCCCACCCACATGGCCGTCGCGCATTCCTCCTGCCGCCAGCGCTTGAAATGCTCCGGCATGGGCGCGAGAAACTCGTCGAGGGTCGGCCCGTCCGCCGCTTCGCGAATGAAGATATAGCCCGCCCAGCGCCCGACGCTGATTTCCGGCAGGGACATCTCCTCATCTTTCAGATACGAGAAGTCCCAGCGGCACGGAATCTGCTTGATCGACCCGTCATTATTCCAGGTGAAGCCATGGAACGGGCATTGCAGTTCGGCTGACCAGCCATCGCCGGTCTTGAGCTTGCGCCCGCGATGCAGGCAGACATTGGCAAAGGCCCGAACCGAACCATCTTCCTGCCGGATCAGCAGGAAGGATTTGCCGACATTCTCGTAAACGACATGGTCGCCCGGCTCCGGCAACTCCTCTTCGCGCGCCGCGAACTGCCAGGTGCGCGGCCACATCTTCTGCTTTTCCAGCTCGAAAAATTCAGGGCTGGTATAGCGGCTCGCCGGGATCGGGTCCGACCCCAGATTTTCATATTCGTCGGTGTAGAGAAATTCCGGCACCGGATTGGTGTCCGCCAGCATCAGGTCGCGGACACTCGTGCCGGGACAACGCGGCAGCGGTGCGCCTTTGATCCGGGGATCGCTTTCAGCCATCATTCTCTCTCCTAAATTCTCGCCCGCCCGGCTGCGCCACACAAGCGGCGCGCCGAATCCTTGGTCGCTTGTTCAAACATAGCGACGCGATCACTGCGCGACCATCCCCCCATCAACGACAAATTCGCATCCGGTGATGTAGCGCGCATCGTCCGACGCCAGGAAGGCGACCATCGACCCGATGTCGGCGGGTTCGCCCATGCGACCCATCGGGATGGTGGCGACGATCTGGTCGAATATCTCTTTGTTATCGGCGATCGCCACCTGCTGCATGTCGGTCCAGATCATGCCGGGATGCACAGTGTTCACGCGGATATTGTCACGCGCGGTCTCCAGCGCGACCGACTTGGAAAACAGCCGCACGCCGCCCTTGCTGGCGGCATAGGCCGCAGTGCCCTGCACGCCCACTAGCCCCGCGATCGAAGACAGGTTGACGATCGACCCGCCATGCCCCTGTACCCGCATCTGGTCGACGGCGACCTTGGTGCCCAGATACACGCTGTCGAGATTGACCGAAATCTGCTTGTGCCAGTCTGCCGAGGTCATCTCGCTCATCGGCCGCAACACGGCGATACCGGCATTATTGACCAATATATCGATCTTGCCGAAGGCGGCGATCACTGCCTCGATCACCTTGGTCCACAAGGCTTCGTCGGTCACGTCCTGCGCCATCGCCTGCGCGGCAAAGCCCTGCGCCCGCAATTCCTCAGCCCGCGCATCGACCGCCGCGCCATCCAGGTCGGTCAGGAACAGGCTCGCACCCTGGCCCGCCATCTTGAGCGCGGCCGCAAAGCCCAAACCATTGGCGGATGCCGCCCCGGTCACCAATGCCACTTTGCCGTTGAGGTCGATCATCATGCGCCAGCTATCCTCTTGTCGAACTGTTTGGGGCGCAGACTGGCCATTATGGCGCACCGTGCAACTAGCGCTAGTCAGAGTCCCCGCCGCGCCGGGCCGCCCTACCTATCACCTTACCGAGTTCCGGCAGGACGGCGCAGGCGCTATGCTGCACGCCAAAGCCAATCGGCTATGCCATGAGAGAGGGTTTGCAATGGGCTATCATGACGTCATCGGCCAGGAAGCCGAAAAGATGCTCGAATATGTCGAGACGGGCACCACCCACAGCGCCGCCGACACGATGGAAGTGCCCGCCACCGCCTATACCGACCCCGCCTATTTCGCGCGGGAGAAGGCGGAAATCTTCATGAAACTGCCGCTGCTCGCCGCGCTGACCGCCGAAATGCCCAATCCGGGCGATTACAAGGCGATGGAACTGCTCGGCAAACCCGTCCTCATCACGCGCAAGAGCGACGGCACGGTCGCGGCTATGCTCAACGTCTGCACCCATCGCGGCATGATCCTCAAGCCCGAAGGCCATGGCAATGCCAAGCGCTTTTCCTGTCCCTATCATGCCTGGACCTACAGCAATGACGGCAAGCTGATCGGTGTCGCCGAACCGCAGAAATTCGGTCCCATCTGCAAGGAGGAACGCAACCTCACCGCCTTGCCCGTCGCCGAAGCGGGCGGGATCATCTGGATCTGCCTGACGCCAGGGCTGGAGTTCGACATTGCCGCGCATCTGGGCGGCATGCTCGATGACCTCAATGCCTATGGCCTTGGCGATTGGCATTATTGCGGGTCACGCCGCATCTATGGCCCCAATTGGAAGATCGCCTATGACGGCTATCTGGAGGGCTATCATTTCGCCGCCGCGCACCCCACCACCATCCATCCGCGCACCTTCAGCAACATCATGCACTTCACAGCCTTTGGCCCGCATATGCGCGTGGGCTATCCGCAGGTGCGGATCAAGGAAGCGCTGGGCGCGATCCCGCGCGCCGATTGGGGCGAGCATGAAAATGAAGGCTATGACTTCGTCCGCACCATCTTCCCCAACATCTCCATCTTCTTCGCGCCCGAAATCACCCAGGTCGCCCAGCTCATCCCCGGCGACACCCCCGGCAGCAATATCACCAACCTGATGTTCATCCGCCGTGAACCGCCCAAGGACGAAGCGGATGCAGCGGCGATCGAAGGCATGATGGACTGGCTGCGCGACGTCGTGAATGACGAGGATTATGGCGTCGGCCTGCAAGTGCAGAAGGGGTTGGAATCGGGCGCGATCAAATCGGTCATCTTCGGCCGCAACGAGCGCGGCAACCAATATTTCCACAATTATGTCGACTATCTCCAGCGCGCCGACCCGGACGAAAGCCCGCCGGAATTGTGAGGCGGAGGGGGAGCGGTAGGACAGCATCCCCTCCCCGTTCGCCCTGAGCCTGTCGAAGGGCCCTTCTTCTTGAAAATGAGTATAGGGCTTCGACAAGCTCAGCCCGAACGGACTGGAAGTAAGTCCGTTCGGGCCTTGTGCCTTCCGCCCCTACAGCGTCGTCACACCCTCATTCAGCCGCACCACCGTCTTGCCCGTGGTCACGCCCGACATCAGGTTGATGAAGGCACTCGGCGCATTTTCGATGCCCGTGGTCACATTCTCCTGCGCGATCAGCGCGCCCGACCGGATCCATTCACCCAATTGCGCCTCGGCCTCTTCCAGCATGTCGAGATGTTCATAGGCCAGGAACCCGCGCATCGTCACCCGGTTGACCAGCACCTGCCACAGGTTGCGGATCGGATAGGGTTCGTCATGATTATTATAATTGGCCATCATGCCGCAGGTCACGATCCGCCCGAACGCCGCCATGTTGGGCAGCATCGTGTCGAGGATCAGCCCGCCAACATTGTCGAAATAGACATTCGCCCCGTCGGGACAAGCCGCCTTGATCGCGGCGTCCAGGTCCGGCTCGGCGCGATAGTCGATCGCCGCGTCGATGCCGAACGTGCCCGTCACCAGCTCGGCCTTATCCTTCGATCCGACGATGCCGACCGACCGGCAGCCCGACAGCTTGGCGACCTGACACCCCACGCTGCCGACCGCGCCCGCCGCCGCGCTCATGACGACGGTGTCGCCCGCCTGCATCTCACCGATCCGCTTCAACCCGACATAGGCGGTGATGCCCGACCAGCCGAGCGCCCCCATATAGGCGGTCAGCGGCACGCCGGGGTCGACATGGACATTTTCGATCGCGAAATTGCCGGGGTTCAGGATCGAATATTCCTCCCACCCGACAAAGCCCCGGCCATAATCGCCTTCCTTGAAGCCCGGATTGCGCGACTGGATCACCCGGCCCAGCACCATGGTCGGGATGATCCCGCCGATCGGCGTTGCGGGCAGATAGCTGTCGTCGCGATCGTCCAGCATCCCGCGCACCGCCGGATCGATGGCGAACACCTCGTTCTGGATCAGGATTTCACCCTCTTCCAGTTCGCGCACCTGCGCTTCGACAAGGCGAAAATTCTCCGGCACGGGCACGCCATGCGGGCGCGAGGCAAGGACGATCTGGCGGTTCAGCAAGGCGGTTCTCCAGCTTGGGCGCGCGTTGGGCGCGTCTTTGACCCGGCTATGCCCTGCCCCACCCCCCGCGCGACACTGGCGAAATGCACAGCTGCTCTGAGGCAGAAAATCCTCCCCTGGAAGGGGAGGTGGCTGGCCGCAGGCCAGACGGAGGGGTGTCGCCCCATCGATAGGGTGACACCCCTCCACCGGCTTCGCCGGTCCCCCTCCCCTTACAGGGGAGGATTTTGACGTGTGCGACGCCTACACGCTGCTCAAATTGCAAACCCCATCCTCAAAAAAGAAAGCGCGCGAAGCCGGGTGGCTCCGCGCGCTCCAGGAAGTCGCGCTATGGGAGCGGGGGAGATCAGCGCGAAGCGTATTGGCGGCCCTTGCTGGCGACGGCCCAGCGTTGCGGCGTTGCGCCCGGCGCGGCTTCGCGGACGAAGCACTGGCCGCGGCGCGACTGCACGATGCGGCAGGCGCTCAGGGCGTCGGCGCGGCTGGCAAAGCCGCTGATCGCCAGGCGGTGGAAGGTCTTGCCCTTGACGGTCGCCTGGCTGGTCAGCACGGGGAAGGCCGACAACATCATGTTGCCGCCCGCCATCTGCATCCATTTTTCCTTGGCGATGCCCGCGCTGTCATAAGCGCCGAGCTGCACCACCCAATTGCTCGCGCCATTGGCGACCGGCTTGATGAAGGCGACCTGCTGCATCCGCGCGGCAGGGGCGGCGGCGGGCTGCGCCTTGGCGCGGGACTTGGGGGCGATCCGCTTGCCCGACCGATCCTCGATAATGAAGTCGCGGACAGCGACCCGTACAGGCTTGGGGCTGGCTTTGATGACCGGAGCCGTCTCGACCACGGGCGCGGGCGCAGCCTCGGCGACCTGCACCGGTGCCTGCGCCTCGAGGACCGGCATCGGATCAGCCTGCGCCATCTCGATCGGCGCAGCAACGGCGGATGGTGCCGACAATGCCAGCGCCACCGGTTGCCCCATATCATTGGGATCGATCGTCACGCCCATCAGCGCCGCGACACGCATCGGCGCCAGCGAAGGCTCCGCAATCTGCGCCCAGTCGGAAATCCGCTTGTTCGCGGCCAATGGTTCCATATCCATGCCCGCAACCATGCGCGCGTCCTTCCAGCGCCCGGCCAGCGCATAGGCATAGGCCAGGTTCTGGCGCGTGCGCGCGGTCGCGGATGGATCATGAATGGCTTGCGACAATATCCGCACGCCTTCCTGCGGGTCGCCGGCCATCGCCATGGCCAGGCCATAGTCACCGGCCGGAACCGTAGCGGCGTTCGTCACCAACAGGTTGCGCGCGGCGTCCAGCCGGCCCTGCGCCACCTGCACCAGCGCCAGGCTGACGATCGTGCCGACGTCGCCATTGCCCAGCGTCATGGCATCGCTCAGTGCCGCTTCGGCCGAGGCAAAGCGCCCGGCCTGCACATAGGCGCGGCCCAAAAGCTGGCGATAGGCACCATTGTCGGGCGCGAGCTGCACGGCGGCTTCGGCGGCGGCAACCGCCTTGGTCGCGTCGCGTGATGCCAGCGCCTTTTCCGCGATGGCCGCCTGCTTGGCGGGATCGCCCTTGGGCAAACCGACTGAGGCCGAGGGACGGAATGCCGCCCCGGTACAGCCCACCATCGTCGTGGCGACGAGCAGCGATGCGATCGCCGCCTTGCCGAATGTCGTGCGCTTCATATGCTTACCCACCTTCTATGCCTTGTCGCCGCGCATCTGCGGCAGCTGCTGAGTCAGCCGGTCGATTTCCGGCAACGTGTCGATGAAGTCATCGAGCGCCTGCGTAACAATCTGTTGCGCCGACCGTCCTGTGACGGCGCAGGCAAGGCGCAGTTTCAAATGGCGTTCAGCCTCCAGCCGCAGCGTGAAGGCAGCCTTGCGACCCGGTGCCAGTGCGGGTGCCGGTGTCGGCGCGGCCTTCTTGCGTGGCGCAGGTGCGGCCTTGATCCGCTCGGCCAGTTCCTCGCGTGCCAGCACGACCGGCGGCACAGCCACGGGTGCCGTCATCGGCGTCAGGCCGATCGCGACCGGCGGTTCCTCGACCGGCGTCGGCACCGGCTCGACATCGAAGCCCATGTCGTTCCAGCCCAGATCCTCCTGCGGCACCGCATTGCCGACGGCGCGGCCAAAGCCCATCATCGGGCGGCGCATTGCGGGTTGCGCCGCACCCTTGCGCGCGAGGAGGCCCGACGTCAGCGAGGCGAGCGGTTTGGGTTCGGCCATGACGCCTGCCTCCCTTACTGGCCGATCACGCGGCGGCCGAAGCCCCCGCCGGTCGGGCGAGCCGCGACGGTGCCGACGCTGCCCTGGGGCACGGAAAAGACCGTGCGGCGGAAATTCTTTTCCAGCCGGTCCGAGACATAGGACCAGAGCTGAACCACTTCGGCGGCGGAGCGCCCCTTGGGGTCGACCTCCATCACCGTGCGGCCGTCGATCATCGACGCGGCGAAATCGGTGCGGTGATGCAATGTCACCGGCGCGACCGTGCCATGCTGCGACAGGGCGACGGCGGCTTCGGATGTGATGCGCGCCCTGGGCGTCGCCGCATTGACGACGAAGAGCAGCGGCTTGCCCGCCCGCTCGCACAGATCGACGGTCGCGCCCACGGCGCGCAGGTCATGCGGGCTGGGCCGCGTCGGCACGACGATCAGTTCGGCGACGGAAATCACGCTCTGGATCGCCATGGTGATGGCGGGCGGCGTATCGATGACGGCCAGCTTGAAACCCTGTTGGCGCAATGTCTCCAGGTCAGCGGCCAGCCGCGCGACCGTGGTCTGGGCAAAGGCCGGATATTCCGCCTCGCGCTCGTTCCACCAGTCGGCGAGCGAGCCTTGCGGATCGATGTCGATCAGCACGACGGGACCGGCGCCTGCCATCTGCGCCTGCACGGCCAGATGACCCGACAAGGTGGTCTTGCCCGATCCGCCTTTCTGCGACGCCAATGCCAAAATCCGCAACGAATATCCCCCCAGAAAATCCAGTTCCGGTCGGGACTGCCACAACTGCACCTAAAAATTGGTTAACCCACGCGCGACTTTACTGGAGCAAGGGGTCCAGCCAGCTAAGCAGCGCTTCGTCATCGCCTTCTTATGCTAACGTGAATTTAACCTTGTTTGCGCATCACCAGCGAAAAGCTGTTCGCGCAGGAGCATGGGACTATGACGTATCTTTGGAAGAGCATGGCGCTAGGATGCCTGATCGGCTTGGCCGCGCCAGCGATGGCCGACGTCAAGGCGGGCGTCGATGCCTGGCAGCAGGGCGACTATGCCAAGGCGATCGCTGAGTGGCGGCCGCTGGCGCTCGCGGGCGATCCCGATGCGCAATTCAACATGGGCCAGGCCTATAAGCTGGGTCGCGGCGTCCAGCCCGACCTGACGGCCGCGCTCGACTGGTATCGCAAGGCCAGCGCTCAGGGCCATTTGCGCGCCGAGGATAATCTGGGCCTGCTGATGTTCCAGCAGGGCGATCGCGCGAACGCCATGCCCTATCTTCAGCGCGCGTCGATGCGCGGCGAACCGCGGGCGCAATATATTGTCGGCACCACCCTGTTCAACGGCGACCTGATCGGCAAGGATTGGGTGCGCGCCTATGCACTGATGACCCGCGCGTCGGCATCGGGCCTGCCGCAGGCGGCGACCAGCCTGACCGAGATGGACAAGTTCATCCCCGAAGATCAGCGCAAGCAAGGCCTGGCACTGGCCGCCAGCCTGGAAAAATCGGAAAAGACGGGTGCGCTCGCCGCTGCGAGCCCTGCCCCGGCCAAGCCCGCGCCGGTACGGTCCGCCACCTCGGCGGTGCGGACGACGGAACTGCCGCCATCGACCATCAACCAGCCTGCCCCGGTTGCCACGCCGCCAGCGCCCCGGCCTGCGCCCAAGCCTGCGCCGCAGGTTGCCGTCGCCAAACCCGCGCCCCGCCCGGCACCTGCCGTCCCCGCCCCCGCCGCATCGGGCGGCTGGCGCGTCCAATTGGGCGCATTCAGCGAAGACGGCCGCGCCCGCGCGCTGTGGAACCAGATGACCGGCAAGGTCAGCGGCCTGTCCGCCTATCAGCCCTATCTGGTCAAGGTCGGCACCGTCACCCGCCTCCAGGCCGGCCCCATCGCCAGCAGCAGCGACGCCGCGCGCCTGTGCGCCAAGATCAAGGCCGCCGGTGCAGACTGCATGCCCAAGAAGATGTAACCCGCGCCTTACTCGACCTGTTCCCCGGCGAAGGCCGGGGTCCAGTCCAGAGCGTGGAACTGGCCCCCGGCCTTCGCCGGAGAACAGCATCCATGGGTCATCCTCATTGCATCTTTGCTATAACCCCGCGCCTTACCCAACCTGTTCCAGCATCCACGCCCGAAACTGCGCGACGGCGGGGTTGGCCAGCGCATCGGCGGGATAGGCGAGATAATAGGCCCGTTCGCTCGACAATGGACGGGCGAAGGGGATGACGAGCGTGCCCGCTTCCAGTTCCGGCTGGATCAGGAAGCTGGGGATCAGCGCCACCCCGGCCCCGGCGGCGGCGGCCTGTGCCAGCATCAGGAAATGTTCGAACGTCGGGCCGGGTTGCAGCGCGTCGGCATCCACCCCCGCCGCCGCGAACCAGCGCGGCCAGGCATCGCGCCGCGAACTTTGGCTGAGCAGCGGCGCGCCCAGCAGGTCGACGGGCGCGCGCAACGGATGCGCCGCCAGCCAGCCCGGCGCACATACCGGCACGACATCCTCGCGGAACAGGAAATCCATCGCGACGCCCGGCCATTCCTGCGGCAGGCCGAAATGGATCGCCGCGTCGAAATCCTCCTGCGCAAAATCGAACGGCTCGGAGCGCGCCGCGAAATCCACCACCAGTTGCGGATGGCGTGCGCTCAGATGCGCAGGCGTGGCGCGAGCCAGCGCATCCCGAAACTGGGCAACGTCGCGATCCGCAACGCCGACCCCGCCCGCCGCTGCGCCGCCGCGCGGGTCGCGCGCCGGATGCCATCAAGCGCAGGCGCGAGTTGTACGGCATAGGCGCGCCCCGCCTCATTGAGCCGCACCCGTCGTCCGATCCGGTCGAACAGCGGCCGCTGGATCATATCCTCCAACAAGGCGATCTGCCGACTGACTGCGCTCTGGGTCAGGCCGATCTCATCGCCTGCGCGCGAGAAACTCTCATGCCGCGCCGCCGCCTCGAAACTGGCGAGCGCGGTCATCGGCGGCAGCCATTTGCGACCCTCACTCATTCTCAAATCGCATCAACTGATGAAGGCTCCCCGTTTGCATCACCCATCCTATCCTGCGATACTGGCGGTGTCACCGGGAGCCCATCCATGTCGAATGAGAATATGCCTGTCATTGCCGCCCTGACCAAAGCCGTGCTGGGCGATATGGACGGCCAAAAGGCGCTCGATGCGCTGCACATCGCCCCTGCCCTGCTGGCCGAGCGCGGACCCGCCGTGTCGCGCGCCGCCTTCGCGATGGCTATGAACGTTTCGCTGTTCGATAATCTGCTGCGGCGCGTGCCGAGCGGCGCGGCCTATGTCGCCGATACGCTGGCGCAGGACCGCCGGATCAGTTTCGACCATGGCGCGCTCCGTACCATCCGCCTGCCCGAAGGCCCCACCGGCGCGCTGCCCGGCGGCGAGGACGCTTTCACCCGTATCTTCGTGCCGCTCGGCTATCGCATGGCCACCGTCTATCCGCTCGACCGGCTGAAGATGACCGGCCGCGCCTACACCCATGCCGACCATCCCGACGCCATCCCGCAATTCTTCCTGTCCGAACTGCATGTCGACCGCTTCGATGCCGACTTTGCCCACACCGCCGCGCGCGTGTTCGGCACTTCGCGCGACCCGCTCGATGCGCAGGCGATGGCGGTGCTGGACGATTATGCGGCGGGCAGATCCGTGTCGTTCGACGATGCCGTGGCGGCGCTGCCCACCATCCTCTCGGCCTTCGACCGTCAGCATGACGCGCCCGATTTTGCCGACTATCAATTACTGCTGTCCCGCTCCAACGAAGCCGCCTGGATCGCGACCGAGGGCAATGCCTTCAACCACGCGACGGACCGGGTCGCCGATGTCACCGCCTTGGCCGATTGCCTGCGCGCCGCCGATCACCCGATCAAGCAGCGGCTGGAAATTTCCGCCACCGGCCGCGTGCGCCAGACCGCCTTGCGCGCCGACAGCGTCGAGCGCCGCTTTGCCGATGGGCAGGTCCGCGCCGTTCCCGGCTCCTTCTTCGAGTTCATCAGCCGCGACATCGACCCGGCGACAGGTCAACTCGACCTCGCCTTCGACACCGGCAACGCCACCGGCATTTTCGCCATGACGCGCGCAGGAGCATGACCGCCATGTTGCAATCCTTCGATCCCGCCTCCCGCGCCCTCGTGTGGGAAGGCCCGGTCGCCGATGCCGCCGCCTGCCATCGCGCGATCGCCAACGCTCGCGCCGCTCTGCCCGCATGGCGCGCGCTGCCCGTGGAGGATCGCATCGCCGTCGTGCGCCGCTATGCCGCCATCCTGGCCGAACAGCGCGCTGCGCTGGCCGAACTCATCTCGCGCGAAACCGGCAAGCTTTTGTGGGAAAGCGACGCCGAAGTGGGGTCGATGATCGCCAAGGTCGATGTCTCGATCGCCGCCCATGCCGAGCGCACCGGCGAGCGCTCTGCCGCCATGCCCTTTGGCCGCGCGGTGCTGCGCCATCGCGGCCATGGCGTGATGGCGGTGCTTGGCCCCTATAATTTCCCCGGCCATCTGCCCAATGGCCATATCGTCCCCGCCGTGATCGCGGGCAATGCGATCATATTCAAGCCATCGGAAATCACACCCGCAACCGGCGCGGCGATGGCCGATGCCTGGGCCGCTGCGGGTCTGCCGGACGGCTTGCTCACCGTCGTTCAGGGCGGGCGCGCCACTGGCGAGGCATTGGTCGCGAGCGACATAGACGGGCTGCTCTTTACCGGATCGGCAGGCGCTGGCGCGGCCCTGCGCCGCGCGCTGGTCGATCGCCCCCATGTCATCATGGCGCTGGAATTGGGCGGCAATAATCCGTTGATCGCCTGGGACAGCCCGGAGGCCGCTGCGTCGATCATCGTCAACTCCGCTTTCATCACCACCGGCCAGCGTTGCTCCTGCGCCCGCCGCCTGATCGTGCCCGAAGGCGCGACCGGCGACGCGATCGTCGAGGCGGTCGATGCCATGGCCGCGCGCTTGCCTATCGCCGCCTGGAACGAAGCGGGCGACGCGTTCATGGGGCCATTGGTGTCGGATGCCGCTGCCGCCGGGGCGCATCGCGCGGTCAGCGACCTGATCGCGCGTGGCGCACGGGTCATCCGTCCCTTCAGCGGGGTGGAGGGTCGCAGCGCCGCGTTCGTCACCCCCGCCTTGCTCGACGTGACCGGCGTGGATACGCCCGATGCGGAGATTTTCGCACCCGTCCTGTCGATCGTCCGGGTGCCCGACTTCGACGCCGCTATTGCCGCCGCCAACGCGACCAGCTTCGGCCTGTCGGCGGGGCTGATTGCGCAGGATGACCAGCTATGGCAGCGGATGGTGGAGGAAAGCCGAGCGGGCGTCCTCAACCGCAACCGCCCGACCACGGGCGCGGCGGGCAACATGCCCTTTGGCGGCCTCGGCGCATCGGGCAATCACCGCCCGAGCGCCTATTATGCCGCCGATTATTGCGCCTATCCCATCGCCAGTTTCGAGGCGGAGGCAGTGCAGGCCGTCCCAGTGACCGGGCTGTCCTGAACCGCCACGACAAGCCCCAAGCGCAATCAGCCGATGCGGTGCATACCGCACAGTTTATTACCGGCGGGATCGCGCAGATAGGCGAGGTATAATTTGCCAAAAGGGCTCTCACGCACGCCCGGCGGATCTTCGCAGGCCGTACCGCCCGCAGCGATGCCCGCCGCATGCCATGCGTCCGCCTGTTCGGGCGAGGCCATGGTGAAACCGATCGTGCCGCCATTGGCCGAACAGGCCGGGGCACCGTCGATCGGCTTTGTCACCATGAACAATGCGCCGTCATGCATATATACGACACGGCCCTTTGGATCGATCATGCCCGGCTTGGCCTCCAGCACTGCCATCGTCGCATCGTAAAAGGCTTTCGATGCCTCGATATCATTGGCACCGACCATGATGTGGCTGAACATTGCGTCTCCTGTCCTATTTGGCGTGTGACGCTATATAGGCGCGCAACGCTCTCGATCCGACTTACCCGAAAGGGCAGGCAGACACAGGCGCGCTGCATCGGTAACTAGGCATGACCGATAAAGCGGCGATCCGCCGGGGTCAGAAGATCGTGTTGTAGAGAAACCAGCCCATGATGAGCAGGCTGGACACGATACAGATACGATCACCGAAGACGTCAATACGAGACATCGAAACACATCCTTCCACTAGCCGGGCGCTCTGCGTCGCCTCTGGGGAAAGATTACATCAGTTTTTACCGTATCGGAACAGGAAAGTTGCGGCCAACCGACCTATCGGCGGGGTGAACCAACATTCCGCCCCTCTTGACGTCATTTGGTAGCGGTCCCATCCGACCGCAAACGCCAGCTTGCGGAAACCTACCGGAAATCCGGCCCGCGATGTTTCAGGAAAGCGCGAGTCGCTTCCTCCGGGCCGCGATAGGCTTCCTGAAACTCCGCGCTCCAATATTTCAGCTCGTCCAGGTCGATCCGCGCGCCCGACACGGCGCAGACCACGAACTGGCCCGGCCGTTCGACGTCGAAATGCGGCGTGTCGTAACGCAGCACGGCCAGGCCCTGAATATCCGCCATCAATCGCCCGTCAGGATACGGTCGACCAGCTGCTTGACGGTCGGCACGAAGCCATTGGAGTAGAAGGGGTCCTGCTTGAACTTATAGGCGCCATGGCCCGCAAAGACGAGATTCTTGTCCAGGTCGCCGCCATGCACCGCTTCCTGCAGCGCTTTTTGAATGCAGAAGCTACGCGGATCGGCCAGCCGCCCGGTCGAATTGGTCTCGCTGTCCATCCAGGACGAGAAGGAACAATGGCTCAGGCACCCCATGCAATCGGTCTGATCCTTGCGGATCATCGTCTTTTCCGCGTCGCCAACGAACACCAGCGTATTGTCCGGCGTCTTGAGCGCTGAGGTGAAGCCCTGCCCCACCCATTCGCGCGCGCGGTTGAGATCGCCCAGCGTCACCCAGAAATTCTTGCCTTTGACGCCCACGTCCAACTGATGGGTATGGTCGCCCGCCTGTTCGGTGCTGAACGGGATTTGCCGTTCCGACCGGGCTTCCAGCTCGCGCAAGAACGGGTTGCGTACCGCTGAACTGTAAAAGCCGGTCGGCGAGAATTTGTGCAACAAGATATCGCCGGGGTTTAGCTGGGTCAGGAGATCCTTCCAATCCTGCGGGATCGGGCTTTCCTGCGTCAGCAGCGGGCGCGTGCCAAACTGGAAAGCGATCGTCCCCAATTCAGGATTGTCGATCCAGTCGTTCCAGTCCTTGAGCGCCCACACGCCGCCGGCCATCACGATCGGCACCTCGTCCGAAATGCCGCCTTCGCGCATCGTGTCGCGCAGCGCCTTGACGCGGGGATAGGGGTCTTGCGGCACTTTGGGATCTTCGGCGTTGGACAGGCCGTTATGACCACCCGCCAGCCAGGGATCTTCATAGACCACCGCCGCCAGCCATTCCGACGCCTTGGAGTATGACCGCTTCCACAGCGCGCGGAACGCGCGGCCGGACGACACGATCGGCAGATAGCTCACACCGTAGGAAGCGGCGATTTCGGACAGCTTATAGGGCATGCCCGCGCCGCAGGTCACGCCCGCGACCATCCCCTTGGTCTTTTCCAGAACGCCATGCAGGATGCGCTGCGCCCCGCCCATTTCCCACAGCACGTTGATGTTGATCGCGCCCCGGCCATCGGCAATCTCATAGGCGCGCTTGACCTGTTCGACCGCGCCGTCGATCGCATAGGCGACCAGTTCCTCATGGCGGTCGCGGCGGGTGCGGCCGTGATAGATTTGGGGGATGACATTGCCGAAACTATCATAGCTGTCGGCATTGACGGCGGACACCGTGCCGATGCCGCCAGCCGCCGCCCAGGCACCGGAACTCGCATGGTTGGACACCGCAACGCCCTTGCCGCCTTCGACCAGCGGCCAGACTTCGCGGCCACCATAGACGATAGGCTTCAACCCCTTGAACACCAAAATCTCCTGCGACAAAAAGGCCCGGCCGGTCGACCGGGGATATGCGATCCCAACATAGCCCTTACGGCTCCTGACGAATAGGCGCGGCCCTTAAAGCAAAATCCGGGGGCTGGCCAGAGCCTCTCCATATAATGCAGCATAGGCGGCAACCATTGTTTTTTCGGCATAGTCGCGGGTTGCCCGCTCGCGATTGGCCGCTCCCAAGATAGCCCGCAAATCCGCATCCGCCGCCAGCGCGCCGAGCGCATCGGCCAGCCCGGCTTCGTCGGCCACGACATAGGGCTGGTTCGCGGTCGCGACCATATTGGCGACATCGCCCACATCCATCGACGCGACCGGCACGCCCGCCGCCATCGCCTCCACCAGCGAGATCGGAAATTGCTCGCTGTCCGATGACAAAGCGAAGATGTCGAACGAGCCGACGAAGCGCCAGGGCCGGTCCATGAAGCCCGCCATATGGATGTCGCCCATCCCCTGCCGCGCCGCTTCGGCGAGGATCGCGTCATGCTCCGGCCCTTCGCCCACCACCACCAGTTGCAACCGGTCCTTGTGCGCGGCGACGGCGCGCACCAGCCGGGGGATATTCTTGACCGGCCGCAACCCCGCCAGCGTCCCCACCAGCAATTTGCCCGGCGACCGGCGCAGACCGGGGATCGCGTCCGGCGCAGGCGGCAACGCATAGCGCGCGACGTCGATGCCGTTGCGGATCAGATGCACTTTATGGGCTGGCTGTTTCCAGACCTGCCGCGCGATCGTCTCCAATCGCACCGACGGCACCACCATCCCATGCGCCCGCTGCAGCGCGAGGCGGCGAAACAGGTTGCGCTTGGTCTTGAGCCGCACGGCCTCGTCCGCGTTGAAGCCGTCTTCATGGTGGATCAGCGGCGGCAGGCCCGCCGACGTCCCGGCAAGCCGATGCGCCATCACCGCGTCCATCGACCCCCAATTATAGGTGAGGATCAGGTCGAACTGCTTGAGAAAAGCCGTGATGACCTTGTAGCGCGCCAGCCCAGGCTTGCCCGCAAAGGACGGCCCATCGGGATAATCGACCGCCACGCCTGGGCCGATCGCCGCCCGCGCGCCCATCGCTTCGGGATCGGCGCTGACGATACTGTGCCGCGCCTTGTCGCCCCAAATGTTTATGAGTTGGACGGCGCGCGCCTCCTTGCCGCCCAGATTGAAACTGCCATGGACGTGCAGGATGTGCGGGCGTGTTCGATCGGCGCTGTCAGCCATGCAGCACCCGCGCCAGCAGCCGGTCGATCGCCGCTACACTCTCCGGCTCGTCCAGCACCGGCGCATGGCCGACGCCCGGCACGGTCACCAGTTCCGCGCCCGGCCCGATCTCCGCCGCCATCCGCCGCGCCGTCGCCGCGCCCAGCAGGTCCGACCGTTCGCCGCGTAGCAACAGCGTCGGCAGACCGGAAAACGCCTTCATCACCGGCCACATATCGACCCCCGCCTCGGTGCCCATGGCGCGGATCGGCTCGGCGACCTTCATGTCATAATCCAGCACGATCCGCCCGCCGCTGTTGAGCCGATAAAGCCGCTTGGCCATCGCCAGCCAGGCCTGGAGGTCGTAGCCGGGATAGACATCGCCATTGGCATCCGCCAGCGCTCGCGCGGCATGGACCCAGGTCGGATGCGACTGGTTGACCCCGACATAGGTGCGGATGCGCGCCAACCCTTCTTCCTCCAGCGCTGGCCCGACATCGTTGAGCAGCGCGCCCGCCAGCCATTCGCGATGGGTCGCGGCCATCAACATGGTGATGATGCCGCCCAGCGACGTGCCCACTGCCACGAACCGGGTGATGGCCAGGTCCGCGAGCAAGCGGCTGATATCCTGCATATAGGTCAGCGGGACATAGGTCATCGCGTCCTTGGCATAGGCGCTTTCGGCGCGCCCGCGCATGTCGGGACAGATGAGCCGCCATTCCCCCGCCAGCCGCTGCGCCAACGGCTCGAAATCGCGCGCATTGCGGGTCAGCCCAGGCAGGCAGAGCAAGGGTGGGCGGCCATCGCCCCCCCCCGCATAATCGCGATAATGCAGCCGCAGGCCGTCGGGGGACCACCAATATCCGTCGTTATACACGCTCAAACTTGATCCTTCCGCCTTGCCACCCCCATATCACCTTATGAGCCAGACGCCGCAACCCGCCAAATTTCGCCCCGCGCGCCAAATCGACACGCTGATGCCCGACATCGCCGATCCCGTCGGGGCAGCGGACTTTCCTCAGACCATCCTGCGCTATCGCAACGACAGGGCCGCCGCATCGGTCGGCCTCGACGGCCTGACCGACGAGCAATGGATCGCCCATTTCGGCCGTTTCGAACCGCTGAACGGATCGCTGCCCCGTCCCCTGGCGCTGCGCTATCACGGCCATCAGTTCCGCCATTATAATCCCGACATCGGCGACGGCCGCGGCTTTCTGTTCGCGCAATTGCACGACGATACCGACCGGCTGATGGACCTCGGCACCAAGGGCACCGGGCGGACGCCCCATAGTCGGTCGGGCGACGGGCGTTTGACGCTCAAGGGCGGCGTGCGCGAGATATTGGCGACCGAAATGCTCGAAGCGCTGGGCGTCCCCACCTCGCGCACCTTCTCAATCATCGAAACCGGCGAAGCTCTGGAGCGCAACGACGAACCTTCGCCCACGCGCGGCGCGGCGATGGTGCGCCTGTCCCACTCGCATATCCGCATCGGCACGTTCCAGCGCGCCGCCTTCCACGAAGACCAGCAACTGCTAACACGCCTGACCGACTATGCGATGACGCAGCTGTACGGCGAAACCCCCGGCGACAATCCCCCCGCGCAACTGCTGGGCCGCGTGGTCGAACGCACCGCCGATCTCGCCGCCAGCTATATGATCGCAGGCTTCGTCCATGGCGTCCTCAACAGCGACAATATCAACGTCACCGGCGAAAGTTTCGACTATGGCCCGTGGCGCTTCACCCCCTTGTGGGACGCAGGCTTCACCGCCGCCTATTTCGACCATCAGGGGTTGTATGCGTTCGGGCGGCAGGCCGAGGCGATCCATTGGGACGTCGCCCAACTCGCCGTCTCGCTCCGCGCGCTGGTGGAGGCAGAGCCACTGATCGCACAGCTCGAACGCTTTCCCGCCCTCTACGGCCAGGCCATGGCACGCCGCTTCTGCTGGCGGCTGGGCGTCATCCCCGGCGAAGACAGCGACGCCATGATCCAATCCGCCGTCCGCGCCATGATCACCACCGCCACCCCCATCGACCGCTTCTTCCACGACTGGCGCGGCGGCACCGCACGCATCGGCACCGATTATAGCGACGCTGCCTGGGGCGAATTCCGCGCCGCCATCAGCGGCTTCGGTGCGGTGCCCGGCGCAAAGGACCACGCCTATTGGGCCGACCCACAACCCTGCTCCATGCATATCGAAGAAGTCGAAGCGATCTGGTCCGCCATCGCCGAGCACAACAACTGGACACCGCTACACACCAAGGTCACCGCCATCCGCCGCATGGGCGAGGCGTATGGCGGGTAGCCGGTGAGGCGTTGATTACGCCGCGATGGCCAATCGGACGCCGAGCGCCTTGGTCACCTTGAGCAGCGTGTCCAGCGTTGGATTACCCTGCTCTCCGAGCGCCTTATACAGTGCTTCACGGGTCAGCCCGGTTTCACGCGCCAGTGCGGTCATGCCCCGCGCGCGGGCAATGGTGCCCAGCGCCGTGCGTATGTCCTCCGCCGTGCCATCCTCCAGAGAGGCATCGAGATAGGCCGCAATATCTGCTGGCGTCTTGAGATAGTCAGCGGCATCCCAGATTTGGGTTTCGATCACCATCACTCAATCTCCTTTGCCATCGCTTTGGCCCGATCAATATCATCCGGCTGCGAGGATTTATCGCCACCACATAGCAGAATTACCAATGTGTCGCCTCGCTGCACGAAATAGATACGATAGCCCGGCCCGAAAAAGAGCCGCATCTCCATCACACCCTCGCCAACCGGGGCTATGTCGCCAAGATTGCCTTGCTGGGCACGCTCAAGCCTTTTGATGATGCGGACTTTTCCGGCAATGTCGCGCATACCGTTCAGCCAGATGTCGAAAAATGCCGTGCGACGAATTTCAATCACTCTGCATCCTTACAGCGAAAAGCATAGATTGTCAACTTTAGATTACAATCCACCTTCCGCCCGACATTGTCCGGGTCGCTGTCCGCAGCCCTTCCTTCCTTAACCTTTATACCCCATATCAGCGTCCTATGACCACGCCGCTCACGTCCTATGAACCCGCCACCGGCGTCCTGCTTTGGCAGGGTGAGGCGGGCGACGTGGAGGCGGAAGTCGCGCGTGCCTGTGCCGCCTGGCCGCGCTGGGCGGCGCAGCCCATCGCGGTGCGCATCGAAACGCTGCGCCGCTTCGTCAATGTCGTGCGCCGGAATGAGGATGCGCTGGCCGACCTCATCGCGCGCGAAACCGGCAAGCCGTTATGGGACGCCCATGCCGAAGTCGCCGCCGTGATGGCCAAGGTTGACATCTCGGTCGCCGCCTATTCGGAACGCACCGGCCAGAAGCGGCTGGAAGCGGCACTGGGCGCGCGTCAATCGGTGCGGCACAAGCCGCATGGCGTGATGGCGGTGCTTGGCCCCTATAACCTCCCCGCGCACCTGCCCAATGGCCATATCATCCCCGCGCTGCTGGCGGGCAATGCGGTGGTCTTCAAACCGTCGGAAAAGACCCCGGCGGTCGGCGAAATGCTGGTCAAACTCTATCATGAAGCGGGCGTCCCGTTCGACGCCCTGCGCCTGCTGCTCGGCGGCGCGGATACGGGCAAGGCGCTCGCCGCCCATCCCGATGTCGGCGGCATCCTGTTCACCGGGTCCGCCCAGACCGGGATCGCGATCCACCGCCAGTTCGCGGCTCAGCCGTCCAAGATCCTGGCGCTGGAAATGGGCGGCAACAACCCCATCGTCGTCTGGGACACGCCCGAAATCAACGCCGCCGCCGTGCTGGTCGTCCAGTCCGCCTTCCTCAGCAGCGGCCAGCGCTGCACCGCCGCCAGCCGCCTGATCGTCAAGGACAGTATCGCCGATAGGTTCATTGCCGAGGTCAAGAAACTGGCCGACCGGCTGATCGTCGATCACCCCCACGCCACCCCCACGCCCTATATGGGTCCGGTCATCGACAATGCGACCGCCGACGGGTTGACCGAAAGTTTCCTCTGGCTGATGAGCCATGGCGGCAAACCGATCAAACATATGGTGCGTCCCAAAAAGGGCCTGCCTTTCCTGAGCCCCGCGATCATCGACGTGACCGCGATGGCTGAACCACCCGACGTCGAACTGTTCGGACCGCTGCTTCAGGTCGTCCGCGTCGCCGAATTCAGCGATGCAATCGCGCAGGCCAATAGCAGCCGCTATGGACTGTCCGCTTCGCTGATCGGCGGATCGCCCGACCAATATAATCAATTCTGGGCCAATGTCCGCGCGGGCGTCATCAACTGGAACCGCCCGACCAACGGCGCTTCCTCAGCCGTCCCGTTCGGCGGCGTCGGCATTTCGGGCAACCATAGGCCCACCGCATATTACGCCGCCGACTATTGCGCCTACCCGGTCGTGTCGGCCGAAATCGAAACCCCCCGCGCCGCGATCGGCGTGGGCCTCAAGGACATCGACGTCAGCGCGATGGGCGACTGATCCGTCCCCCGCCAAAACATTTCCTACCCCCGCCCATATGCATTCTGAATTGAACTCCCCCCGCGCATTGGCCACATGGCAAGCATGGCTGACACTCCACCTGCTACCGTCCACCTGGTTGGCGCGGGTCCGGGCGACCCGGAACTGCTGACGATCAAGGCCGTGCGCCTGATCCGCGATGCGCGGTTGATCGTGCATGACGGGCTGGTGTCGGACGAAATTCTCGCGCTCGCCTCCCCCGACGCTGAACTGATTTCCGTCGCCAAGCAGCGCAGCCGCCATTCGATGCCGCAGGACGCGATCAACGCGCTGCTGGTCCGCTGCGCACTGGCGGGTGAAGCGGTGGTACGCTTGAAGGGCGGCGATCCCTTCATCTTCGGCCGTGGTGGCGAGGAAGTCGATGCCTGCCGCGCGGCGGGCGTGCCCGTCGAGGTCGTGCCCGGCATCAGCGCCGCCATCGGCGCCGCCGCACAGGCGCAATTGCCGCTGACCCACCGCGATGCGTCGAGCGCCGTCACCTTCGTCGCGGGCCAGTGCAAGGGGCTGACCGATCAGGACTGGTCGGGCCTCGCAGGCAAGGGCCGCACGCTCGTCATCTATATGGGCGTGGCGACCGCCGCGCAGATTGCCGACAAGCTGATCGCCGATGGCGTATCGCCCGACCTGCCGGTCGCGGTGCTGGAAAACGGCACCCGCGCGGACATGCGCACGCTTCGCACCCTGCTCGCCGACTTGGGCGACATGGTGGAGCGCGAAGCCGTGATCAGCCCGGCGCTGATCGTGGTCGGCGAAGTGGCGAGCCATGCCCTGGCGCAAGACATGCTGGTCGGCTGGGCACAAAGACAGAGTAATGGGGCGGAGATGCGTTCGTGAAGATTTTGACGGGTAATGATCTGGCGTCGGGCGACGTCATCTGGTGGGCAGGCGATGGCTGGTCGCGCCAGGTGGGCGATGCCGCCGATGTCGGCGCGCAGGGCGACGAACTCGCCCGTGCCGAGGAAGCGGCGCTGCGCGTCGTGGGTGCCTATGTCATCGACGCGACCATCACCGACGACGGCGTGCGCCCCGCCCATATCAAGGACCGCATCCGCGCGCTGGGGCCGACCGTGCGCCCCGACCTGACCCTGAAACCGAACGACGCCGATGCCGGCAACTGGGTGATCTGAACCATGTATCGTTATGACAGCTATGACCAGTCGATCGTCGATGCCCGCGTAGAGGAATTTCGCGACCAGACCCAGCGCCGCCTCGCCGGTGCGCTGACCGAGGACCAGTTCAAGCCGTTGCGGCTGATGAACGGCCTCTACCTGCAACTCCACGCCTATATGCTGCGCGTCGCCATCCCCTATGGCACGCTGTCGGGCACGCAGATGCGCAAGCTCGGCGAGATTGCGGGCAAATATGACAAGGGCTATGCCCATTTCACCACCCGCCAGAACCTGCAATATAATTGGATCAAGCTGGCCGATGCGCCCGACATCCTCGCCGAACTGGCGACGGTCGAGATGCATGCCATCCAGACATCGGGCAATTGCATCCGCAACATCAGTTCCGACCAATATGCCGGCGTCAGCGCGGACGAGGTGGCGGACCCCCGCCCCTGGGCCGAATTGCTGCGCCAATGGTCGAGCTTCCACCCGGAATTCACCTATCTGCCGCGCAAGTTCAAGATTGCGGTGATCGCGTCCGACGATGATCGCGCGGCGATGCGCCTGCACGACATCGGCCTCAAACTGGTCGAGCGTGACGGCGTCGTCGGCGCGGAAGTCTATGCCGGTGGCGGCATGGGCCGCACCCCGATGGTCGCGCCCTTGATCCGCGACTTCGTGGCCGAGGATGAGATCATTTCCTATCTCGAAGCCTGCCTGCGCGTTTACAATCGCTACGGCCGCCGCGACAACAAATACAAAGCCCGGATCAAGATCCTGGTCCATGAGATCGGCGTCGAGGAATATAAGCGCCAGGTCGAGGAAGAGTTCGCCCATATGCGGACCCTGGGCCTCAACCCGCCGGTAGAGGAACTGGCCCGCATTCGCGCCTTCTTCGCGCCGCCCGCTTATGAGACGGACCTGTCCGACACGATCGACCGCAGCGACCGGGCGTTCGCGCTCTGGCTCGACCGGCAGGTAGCGGCGCACAAGGCACCCGGCTATGCCATCGTCAACATCAGCCTGAAGCCGATCGACGGCATTCCCGGCGATGCATCGGCCGAGCAGATGGCGCTGGTGGCGGACCTCGCCGAAAGCTATTCCTTCGACGAACTGCGCGTTACCCATGCGCAGAACCTTGTCCTGCCCCATGTGCAGAAGGCGGACCTGTTTGCCATCTGGCAAAAGCTGGTGGCGGCGGGTCTTGCCGAAGCCAATCTCGACCTCATCACCGATATCATCGCCTGCCCAGGGCTCGACTATTGCGCGCTGGCCAATGCCCGCTCCATCCCGCTGGCGCAAAAGATCGCGGCGCGCTTCGCAGATGCGGAGCGGCAGGCGGACCTTGGCGAATTGAAGCTCAAAATTTCGGGCTGCATCAACGCCTGCGGCCATCATCATGCCGGGCATATCGGCATTTTGGGCGTGGACCGGCGCGGCGTCGAGAATTTCCAGCTGCTTCTCGGCGGCTCCGGTGCGGAGGATGCCTCGCTTGGCCAGATCACTGGCCCCGGCTTTTCCGAAGATGGTGTGGTCGATGCGATCGAAAAGGTCACCGACATCTATCTGGCCGAACGCACCGATGGCGAACGCTTCCTCGACACCTATCGCCGCATAGGCATGACGCCCTTCAAGGAGGCGATTTATGGTTGATCATAAGCAACAGCCGTTCGTGTCGAGCGAAGTCGAGACACGGTTAGGGCGCGCTTCTCGTTTCTCGACTTCGCTCGAAACGAACGGAGATTTTCGTCATGGTTGAATTTCTCTCCTTCCGCGACGGCGAATCCACGCAGGAACCCGCCGTGACGGTCGAAGCCTTCACCGGCCAATCCAACGCCACCGCCGTCCGCATTGAACCCGGCGAAGACGCCCGCGAATTGCTGCCGCACCTTGACCGCATCTCGCTGGTCGAAGTGAATTTCCCCGGCTTTGGCGATGGGCGCGGCTATTCGGCGGCGCGCATCCTGCGCGAAGCGGGCTACCAGGGCGAATTGCGCGCCGTCGGCGACGTGCTGGTGGATCAGATCGTCGCCATGCGCCGCTGCGGCTTCGACAGCTTCCACCCGGCCAAGGCGCTCGACGATGCCGCCGTCGATCGCGCCCTCACCCGCTATGCAGACGTCTATCAAAAGACGATCGATGGCCGCGCGCCCATTTGGGCCAAGCGGCACCCGGAGACACAGAATGGCTGAAGCCGCCCGCACGCTCGACATCATCGACACCCGCCCCGCCTTCGTTCAGGCGGACGCGGACGCTCTCAACGCGCGGTTCGAGGGTGTGGGCACGCTGGACATGCTCAAGACCGTCTTTGCCGAAGGGCTGGCGGGGAATGTCGCGGTCGTCTCTTCCTTCGGCACCGAAAGCGCCGTGCTGCTGCATCTGGTGGCGCAGGCGGACCCGAGCGTGCCGGTGATCTTCGTCGACACACTCAAGATGTTCGCTGAAACCCTCACCTATCGCGACACGCTGATGGACGCTTTCGGCTTCACCGACAGCCGCACCGTGACGCCGATCGCCGAGGTAATCGCCAAGAAGGACGAGACCGGCCTGCGCTGGTCCTATGATCCCGACGGCTGCTGCGAAATCCGCAAGGTCGAACCATTGAAGCGCGCCAAGGATGGCCTCGACGCCTGGATTTCCGGGCGCAAGGCGTTCCAGTCGGTCACCCGGCAGAACCTGCCCCGTTTCGAGGTCGAGGACGAGCGGCTCAAGATCAACCCGCTGGGCGATTGGACCAAGGACGATCTGGAAGCCTATTTCGCCGACCACGCCCTGCCCCGCCACCCGCTGGAGGCGCAAGGCTATCTCTCGATCGGCTGCGAACCCTGCACGTCCAAAGTGCTGCCCGGCGAAGACCCGCGCGCGGGCCGCTGGCGCGGCTGGGACAAGGTCGAATGCGGCATCCACTCGCCCGTCACGCCCATCCCGGTGGTGGACCCGGAAGACCCAGCGAACATGCCGGTATTCTGAGCTTGGTTGCCGCCAACAAACTCCGTTCGTCCTGAGTAGCCATTGAGCGAAGTCGAAATGGCATATCGAAGGATCAGGCGCATCGCTTGATGCTTCGATATGAGCCTTCGACAAGCTCAGTCTCTACTCAGCACGAACGGGTTATTCTGAACTAACCCGCCGCCCGGACGATCTCCGCCCAGGCCTCCTCGCTGATCACCTCGATCCCCAGCGCACTCGCCTGCTTGAGCTTGCTCCCCGCCCCCGGTCCCGCGACCACCAGGTCCGTCTTGGCACTGACCGATCCCGCCGCCTTGGCCCCCAGCCGCTCCGCCTGCGCCTTGGCCTCATCGCGGCTCATCGTCTCCAGCTTGCCGGTGAACACGATCGTCTTGCCGGTCACCGCGCTGGCGGTGGTTTCCACCACATAAGGCGGGGGCGACACTTCGCTCAGCAAATCCTCCCACGCCGTCAAATTATGCGGCTCATGGAAGAAATCGGCGAGCGCATGGCCCACCGCCGCGCCGACATTCTCCACGCCGATATGCTCGGCAATCGCCTTGTCGCGCTTGGCCTGCGTCTCGCCCTCCGGCGCAGCCTCACGCAGCGCCATGATCTCCTGCGCCAGCGCGCGCACCCCTTCCAGCGTCGTGTAGCGCTTCAGCAAATCGCGCGCCGTCACCGCGCCGATATGGCGGATGCCCAGCCCGAACAACAGCCGCGCGGCATCGGGCGCACGCTTCACCTCGATCGCGGCGAGCAGATTGTCGACCGACTTTTCCTTCCACCCCTCGCGGCCCACCAGTTCGGCGCGATGGTGTTTCAGGCGAAAAATATCGGCCGGTTCGGTGATCCAGCCGAGATCCAGAAACTCCTGAATCGACTTCTCCCCCAGCCCTTCGATATCCAGCGCCGCCCGGCTGACGAAATGCCGCAACCGTTCGAACC
>Ga0156326_123_pt1 | contig 42603 bp, 39 predicted proteins | sample RifCSPlowO2_12_FD_107974 | JGI IMG/M metagenome (GOLD analysis project Ga0156326, IMG submission 107974) | Sphingomonadales bacterium RIFCSPLOWO2_12_FULL_63_15 | reverse complement strand
GATCTCCGGAGGCTTGTTGCAAAACCCTTGAATCAACGACTGCGGCAAGCGAACCCGCTGACACCACTCAACTTAGTTTCAGATCAGACTCTCAGGCTGCATCGCCGCGCAGGATATTCATCCCGCGCTGACGCCAGCGAGTTTGCCGCGGGAGAGCCAGAACTTCCGTTGGGTCTTTCTCCAACCTATCGACCGCATTGGTTACCAACAGTTGCAGCCCCTCCTCGCTCAGCAAGCCACCTCGAATCAAGCAGCGATCGACAAGAACACGGCGGAAGGCAGAATAGAGTTTCAAGTCTGGCTGTCGCGGTGCCGCCCAGAAATCATCAAGACTACTTTGATGAACTATACCAGGTACTTTATAGACCGCATGACCCAGCACCACGACGGGCTTTCCAATGTTGAGTGACAGTGTCCCAACCGTACTATTAACGGTTACAACGCCTAGCGACTTGCTCACGACCTCGGCGATATCCCAGTCGGGTAGGAAAAATGCGCGATCCGCTACCCCATAATGTTTTGCAATCCGATGCGTCAGTCGCTGCCAGGCAACCAACCCCGGATCCAGTGGATGCCGTTTCACCACAAGAAAAACGCCTTCCGGCGCATGCTGGGCAAAGCTCTTGATCACGAAGCGCAAAGCCGCGCGCATGTTACCGAAGGGGGAGTGGACACGGATCTGATAGTCGGAATTGAGCTGGAGCGGCAGCGTGAAATAGGGCTTGTCTTTGACCGCTTCCCAAACGGCCGCCGAACGCTGAATTTCGCTCTGCCGCGTCAGTAGCTTGTAGCACCAGGCAACGGATTCGAGCAGGAAACTGTGTGGACGATGGGTCTGATAATAGGGAAAATAGGGCCGCATCCAGGCCGATGCCATGCCGTTCCGCATGGTGTTGCGCGCGCGCGCTCGAAAAGTCGATGGCACCGGCGGCAAGTCGCCATCATAGGGAGAGAGCTGCTCGGCCTGATCAAGATACCATTGCGGATCGAGCGGCAGGGTGGAATTGCCGTTCACCCCATCATCCTGCAAGGTCAGGAAGTCAGGGCGGATATAGCCCTCCTCCATGACATGCACGCGCAGACCACGCAAACGAGCCATACCATGGGCCGACGCATGATAGGGGCGGCAATCGCCGTAGAGAATAAGGTCGGTGACGCCATGATTGACGACGAAATCATCGAAGAATAACGGCCAGTTGCGGAACGTGCCGCGATAGTCCGTGGCGTCCCCCGGCCAGTCGATCTTGTCACCACCATTGATATTGATCCGCAGGGCTATATGCCCACGCGTCCGAAGGGCATCCGCCAGCATTGCGAAATAGGGGCCGTGCGGCCCTTGCAGAAAGAGAAAGGTCTTGGTTGGCACGTCAGCCATGAAGATACTCAGCCGTCAAAGTCATAAACCGTCGTAACTTTCCCTGCATGGACCGCAACCGGATCAGCCATGTCGTCGGTGGCACAGCTCCATTTGCCAAGCGATCCGTCATCACTTCAGGGCCGCAGGGCAACCGGGTTACCGGGTCCAGATACCGTGGATAGAGAATGAGGGCGGCGGCGACAAGTTCGTCCAGCAACAATTGCCGCCCGCGCCGCGCAACCGGTGAGGCAAGATCGCGCGTCAGGCCCCAGCCTGCGTAGAAAGGCATGCCATGCACCGTCACGCGACATCCCCGCATCAGAGCCTCGAACCCGGTCAGCGAAGACAGGACATGGACTTCATCGACCGCCTGCACCAGAGCCATGAGCGGCGAGCCACGGTCAATCGCATCGGCATATGTCAGCACGGTCGCATCGGCCAGATGCCCTTTGCGATGCCCCGCCTCCACATCGGGATGGGGACGATAGATGATCCAGGCATCGGGCTCGGCGCGTCGGACCCGGCCAAGGAAATCGAGATTGCCCGCGACCCCTGCCCCGCCAAGTTGCACCGACAAATCATCATCGACCTGCCCGATCGCCAGCACCGTGCGGCGTCCGGTGGGTAAACCAGGCAACCGCCCCGTATCCTGCCCATATTTGGTGACCCCGCTGGCGCATATACGCGCGCGCAAGCGAGCGGCACGTTCCACAAGAGCGGGGGCGAAATCCTGCGTCGCCAGCAAGGTTTCCAGATCGTTGGCGGCCAGCGCGTTATAATAGATGCCGCTGCGGTCCACGACGATCGATCCCGGCGGATGCAGCGCCGCACCCAGCCCGCGTGAGCGCAGGAAGCCATCCTCCACCCGCACGAGTTGCACGCCCTGCGCCTGCGCGTCCGCCACCAGCGTCGATGGCACCCGCGAAGGCCAGATGGCCAGCGCACCGCGCCCATAACGGGCACGACGCAACCCCTGCGGTGCAGACAGGAACGGCGGTGAACGCTGTCCATCCCAAAGAAAGTGGCGCATAGCCTCCCGCTTCCAGAAGGCCATGCCACAGGCCGCCGCGATTCCTCGATTGCCGTCCAAATGCCGCCGCCAGTCCGCCAGCTGCGCTACCGCCTGCGCCGCATCGACGGGCGCGCCACTGAAACAGTCACGGTAGCGGGCAGCGGCAATGCGCCGTTTCAGCGTCGCGCGGAGCATGGCAGGATCGATCCGCACGCCATCCTGGCCAATCACTGGCACATCCAGCAGTCCGGCAACCAGCGCCACGTCATCGTCGGCGCTTGCCTTTATGCTCCGTGCTTGCGCCACCTGTGTCCAAGGGTCGTCGGCTCCGGCCCAGAATGCCCCACCGACGCGCGCATCTCGGATCAGGTCGAGCAAGTCGTCAGCAACCTCGCCTTCGCACTCGATGGCAGCCTCGCTGATCGCAGCGACCGATGGCGCAATGCCGGGAAACGGGGGCGACCGCAGAAAGGGCGGGAAAGTTAGGGGCTGGCGCGCAGCCCCTGCTGTCATATCCGAAGGCGATAGCGTCACTGTTCATCCATGCGCGGCGGCCAGTCGCAGGTCAAGAAACAGACTCTGTCACTTCTTCCAGAAGACCCGTGATAATGTCAAAATAGTCGCGCCAGGTCGGCGCGCGCCACTGCGCGATACGCGCGCGCTGGGCCGCGCGTTCCGGCGAATCTTCAGCGACATAGGCACAGATTATCCGCATCCAGCCTAATCCATCGAGAGGATCGAGATAATCGGGTGCATCACCGCCCACTTCGCGATGGGCGATAATGTCGCTGCAAATGACCGGCACGCCCGCCGCCAGCGCTTCGACGACGGGCATCCCGAACCCTTCGATGAAGGACGGCATCAGCATCGCGCGGGCATGGGCGAGCAAGGCCTGCATCCGGTTGTCGGAGACCTCGCCCGCTTCGATCACATGGCCACGCAACACTTCGCCGCGCTCCAGCATGTCGATGACATTTTCGTTTTCCCAGCCGCGCCGACCGATCAGCACCAGCATGGGTGCCTCATCGCCCATCGTCTCGATCAAGCGCCGCCAGATATTGAGCAGCAGCAGATGGTTTTTGCGTGGCTCGATGGTGGAGATGTAGACGAAATAGGGGCGGTCGGGGACATCCTCGCGCGGGGCACCGAAAATGTCGGGCGCGTCTGCCCCGAAATGCGCGACGCGGATCGCTCGTCCCTCCAGCCCCCGCCGCATGTGCGGGGCCAGCGCGTCGATCGTCGCCTGGCTGTTGCCGATGATGCCATGGGCAAAGGCATCGATGGACCGCACGCGCCGCAAATGCTCCTCCGCCCCCTGCGGTCGGGCGAACTCTGGATGGCTGAGCGGGATCACGTCATGCACCAAGGTCACGAACTTCGCGCCTTCCGCGCGCAGGATCGCGCCGACCTGCTTCGGATCGTCCAGATGGTGTGGGGAAACCTGTAGATAGATGCGTGGTCGAGTAGCGCGCGGCACCGGGCGCGGCCGGGTGGCGAACATATGGCGGATCGCCGCCGCTTTGCCTTCGGCCGCATCATATAAGCCCGGATTGCGCCATTTAGCCGCTGTCGAGGCCAGGAATTGCCGGACTGCGGCGCTGTTCAGCCGCCCATAATAGCCGCCCGCCGGATGCACCGCCGCAAAGGACAGGCGATCGGGCATGCGCTCCAGCAACTCGCGCGCATAGACATATTCGACGCGGTCGATGCCGGTGGGTGCTGCATGAAAGGAACGCGAGAGCAGCCGCGACAGATCGAGGATGATCTCGCTATCGCCCGCGCCGCCGGTCAGGTTTGGGCTGGCACGCTTGGACCGCAGCGCGAGCCGCGCGCCGGGAGCATTGAAAGGACGCAGCACCATGTCAGCGCGCGCCGATGATCGGGAGCCAAGCCATCAAAGCTGCGCGCGAATCTCGTCGGCAAGCGCGCTGAGCGCGTCCGCATCAGCCATCTGACCCTGCCCATGCGCGGCGAAGCCGACGGCCTGCCCGTCCCAGCGGGGCACGATATGGACGTGCAGGTGGAACACCGTCTGTCCGGCCGGTGCGCCATTGAACTGCGCGATATGCAAACCGTCGGGCTTCAGCGCCTTGCGGATGGCGATCGCCACCTTCTGCACCGTCGCCATCACCTGCGCCAACGCCTCAGGCTCAATCTCCAGGATGTTGCGCGCCTTCGACCATTTGGAAATGACCAGCGTATGGCCCTTCGACTGCGGCTGTATATCCAGAAAGGCGAGCGTGTCGTCATCCTCATACAGCTTGGTCGCCGGGATTTTCCCGGCGATGATCAGGGCGAATGGATTACCCGCATCATAGCTACCATCAAGGCTCATCAGCCGTCCCTTATTGCACGAAATGCGCGGTGGTCTTGGCCACGATATCCTCGGCCGTGACGCCGGGGGCCAGCTCGACCAGCTTGAACGGGCTGTCATGATCGGGCCGCTGGAAAACGCACAGGTCGGTGATGATCATGTCCACGACATTGCGGCCGGTCAGCGGCAGGGTGCAGACGGGAATGAATTTCGGATCGCCGTTCTTGGACGTATGCTCCATCACCACGATGATCTTCTTGACGCCAGCGACCAGATCCATGGCACCGCCCATGCCCTTGATCATCTTGCCGGGGATCATCCAGTTGGCAATGTCGCCATTTTCCGCGACTTCCATCGCGCCCAGCACGGTCAGGTCGATATGCCCGCCACGGATCATCGCAAAACTGTCGGCGGAGGAGAAATAGGCGGTTTGCGGCAATTCGCTGATGGTCTGCTTGCCCGCGTTGATCAGGTCGGCATCCTCTTCGCCCTCGAACGGGAAGGGACCGATGCCCAACATCCCGTTTTCCGACTGGAGCGTCACTTCCACGCCATCGGGAATATGATTGGCCACCAGCGTCGGAATGCCGATGCCCAGATTGACATAGAAGCCGTCCTTGAGTTCCTTTGCCGCGCGTGCGGCCATTTCGTCACGAGTCCAGGGCATCAGTTCTTCTCCCCATCGGTGGGCAAGGCCCACCTTCTATCCATTGGAAAAACATCGTCAAATCCGCCTTTGAGGCCGCTGCCATAGACAGGGTTCGGCAGGACGAACCAGCCCCTGCCCCACAAGGCCGCAATCGCAGGCGTTGTCGCCGCCGCGCGCCTGACGGCGACCGGTTGGCGGGCATTGAACAGGTCGGAAAAATCGCCCAGCTGGTCGCCGCCCAGTGCAATGACGCAATAGCGCGCCGCGATTGTCGCGCGGCGGCCGTCCTTGCCCGATCCCATCGCATCATCGCCTTTGAGGAACAATGTTTGGCCATGCACGGGTTCACCAAGGCCCGCAGCGCTGATCGCCTGAGCGGTCGCAGCGGCATTGGCGGCAGAACGATTTGTGTTGAAGACCACGGTCACGCCCGCCGCTCGCAATTGCGCCAGCGCCGCGACCGCGCCAGGCACTGGGCTGACCGCGCCTGCGCCGGTGCGCTCCCACGCATCCCATGCTGCTTCGTCATAGCCTTTGCCCGACCGCGCATCATGATATTCATAGCCGATGTTCAGCAGCACGGTTTCATCGACATCGAACACGGCGGCCAAAGGCTTGTCCCCGCACGGCACGAAGCGCGGCTGGTCGAGCGACGCGCCCGATGCCAGCACGACGGACTGCGCCGGTCGTGCCTTGGCCGTCGTGCTGGCATGGGCCGCCAGCATGGCGAATGCCTGCACCGACAGCGCAGCCGCCTCGCCCGACCCGTAGAGATATTGCATCCCGGCAGGCGGATTGGCGGGCGGCGGGGCAATCGGTCGCGGCATGGGCGCGCAGGCGGCGAGCATCGTCAACGACAATGCCACCGTCATCGCGCGCAGCGCCACTGCCCTCACGCCGCTTCCCGCTGCCTTACGGTGCGAAATTCGATCTTCTTGTCATAGGGCACGCCGACGATCATGCGCTTCACATAAATGCCGGGCAGATGAATCGTATCGGGGTCCAGGCTGCCGACCGGCACCACTTCCTCGACTTCAGCAATGCAAATCTTGGCGGCGGTCGCCATCGGCTGGTTGAAGTTGCGCGCGGTCTTGCGGAAGATCAGGTTTCCGCTCTCATCGGCTTTCCAGCCCTTGATAATCGCCACGTCGGCGAAGATGCCGCGCTCCAGGATATAATCCTGCCCGTCGAAATTCTTGACTTCCTTGCCCTCGGCCACGGCCGTCCCGACGCCCGTCTTGGTATAGAAACCCGGAATGCCCGCGCCCCCTGCGCGGCAACGTTCGGCCAGCGTCCCCTGCGGGCAGAACTCCACCTCCAGCTCGCCCGCCAGATATTGCCGCTCAAACTCTTTGTTTTCGCCGACATAGGAGGAGATCATCTTCTTGACCTGCCGGGTGCGCAACAGCTTGCCCAGCCCCTCGCCGTCGATCCCGGCATTGTTGGACGCGATGGTCAAATCCTTGACGCCCGAATCGCGGATCGCATCGATCAGTCGTTCGGGAATGCCGCACAGGCCAAATCCGCCCGCACATAGCTGCATCCCGTCGAAGAGGAGGCCTTCCAGAGCCGATGCCGCATCAGGGTAGAGCTTGTTCACCATCGCTTATTCTCCTCCTCAACTTGATCCTGCCCATAGGGGACAAGCGGGCCGCCGGTCAATTTACTGCGATCGCGAAAGCACGTCAGATCAATCCTGCCAGAGGGCTGGACGGGTCGGCATACATACGCTTGCCCATGCGCCCGGCGCGATAGGCCATACGGCCCGCCTCGACACCGGCCTTCATCGCCGCAGCCATCAGCACCGGGTCTTTCGCCTCGGCGATTGCCGTGTTCATCAGCACCCCGGTACAGCCCAGTTCCATCGCCTGCGCCGCTTCCGACGCGGTGCCGACCCCTGCATCGACCAATACCGGCAGCTTGGTGCCCTCCACGATCAGCCGGATCGTCACTCGGTTCTGGATACCCAGCCCCGACCCGATCGGCGCGCCCAACGGCATGATCGCGACCGCGCCGACATCCTCCAGCCGCTTGGCCGCGATCGGATCATCGACGCAATAGACCATTGGCTTGAAGCCTTCCTTGGCCAATATCTCGGTCGCGCGCAGCGTCTCGACCATGTCGGGATAAAGCGTCCGCGCTTCACCCAGCACTTCGAGCTTCACCAGCTCCCAACCGCCCGCTTCCCGCGCCAGGCGCAGCGTGCGGATGGCGTCCTCGCCCGTGAAACAGCCCGCCGTATTGGGCAGATAGGTGATGACCTTCGGGTCGATATATTCGGTCAGCATCGGGGCCTTGGGGTCCGACACATTGACACGGCGCACGGCCACGGTGACGATCTCCGCGCCCGATGCCGCGACCGCCGCCGCATTCTGCTCGAAACTCTTATATTTGCCGGTGCCGACGATCAGCCGCGATCGGAAGGTCTTGCCCGCGACGCTCCAGCTATCGTCGCCCGCTGGAGCGATGTCGCCACCGCCGACGAAATGCACGATTTCCAGCTCATCGCCATCCTCGACCATCACGTCCTGCAAGGTCGAGCGCGGCACGACCGCCAGATTGCGCTCCACCGCCACCTTTTCCGGCACGAAGCCCAGTTCGCTTGCCAGCGCCGCCAGCGTCAGCCCTTCGCGCACGCGACGATGCTCGCCATTGATGTGGATAGATATGGTGCCGTCGACGCTCACGATATGCGGTCCCGTTCTTGCAAAAAGGAAACGTGCCTCGACTTGGCGCGGCACGAAAGGCTAAGGATTGTGCCGCATATAGGGGCGGCATCGCCCCAGCCGCAACATGCAAGGGGGATCGCCATGGCGGATAGTCGCAAAATCTATGTTCTCAACGGCCCCAATCTCAATCTGCTGGGCACGCGCGAGCCGGAAATCTATGGCTATGACACGCTCGACGACATCGCCGAACGAATGGAGGATGCCGCAACCCGCGCCCATGTCGTCCTCGATTTTCGCCAGTCCAATCATGAAGGCCATCTGATCGACTGGCTACAGGAAGCCCATGGCGAAGGGGCACATGCGGTCATCATCAATCCCGGCGGCCTGACCCACACCTCGGTCGCCCTGCATGACGCGATCAAGGCGATCAGCGTGCGGGTGATCGAAATTCACCTGTCCAATCCCCATGCCCGCGAGCCTTTCCGCCATAAAAGCTATGTCGGCATGGCGGCGAAGGGGACGATCGCAGGCTTTGGTCCTCTCTCCTATATGCTCGCGCTCGAAGCCGCGCTGGAACTATAGCATCGGCGCATACAACGTTGCGCTCGATCGGCCGGGCGTTACAAAGTTGCGCTTTGCCGCAAACCGGCATAGGCGCTGGCCGCTAGAGATACGTTAGAATGGCAAACAAGGGTCAACCATGAACGACAAGCAAGACAAGGGCGCGATGCAGGTGGACGTTACCCTGGTGCGCGAACTGGCCGCGCTGCTGGACGACACCAACCTGACCGAAATCGAGGTCGAAGACGGCGATCGCAAGATCCGCGTCGCCCGCAAGGCCGGGGCCATGGCCCCCGTCTATGCCGCGCCGCCCGCAGCGCCCGTCGCAGCGGCCCCGGTTGCCGCGCCCGTGGCAGCGGCAGCCGCTGAACCCGCCATGCCCGTCGGCACACTGGTCCGTTCGCCGATCGTCGGCACCGCCTATCTGTCGGCCGAACCCGGCGCCGCGCCCTTGGCCCGCATCGGGTCGCAGGTTGCTGCGGGTGAAACCGTGCTGATCGTCGAAGCCATGAAGGTCATGAACGCGATTCCCGCTCCGGTATCGGGCACGGTCAAGGCGGTATTCGTCGACAATGGCCAGCCGGTCGAGTTCGACCAGCCGCTCATCGTGATCGAATAAGGCCGCTATACCCCATGGCCATTGAAAAGCTGCTCATCGCCAATCGCGGCGAAATCGCGCTCCGCATCCATCGCGCCTGCCATGAAATGGGCATCAAGACGGTCGCGGTCCATTCCACCGCCGACGCCGACGCCATGCATGTGCGCCTCGCCGACGAGGCGATCTGCATCGGGCCGCCCGCTGCGCGCGACAGCTATCTGAACGTCGCGGCGATCATCTCTGCCGCCGAAATCTCCGGCGCGGACGCGATCCATCCGGGCTATGGTTTCTTGAGCGAAAACGCCAAATTCGCCGAGATCGTCGAAGCCCACGGCATCGCCTTCGTCGGGCCGAAGCCCGAACATATCCGCACCATGGGCGACAAGATCGAGGCGAAGCGCACCGCTGGCGCGCTCGGCCTGCCGCTCGTCCCCGGTTCCGATGGCGCGATCAGCGACCTGGAAGAAGCGAAGGCGATCGCGGAGAAGGCCGGCTATCCGGTCATCATCAAGGCCGCGTCCGGCGGCGGCGGTCGCGGCATGAAGGTCTGCACCTCGCCCGACGATCTGGAAACGCTGATGCAGCAGGCCGGGTCGGAAGCGAAGGCCGCGTTCGGCGACGCGACCGTTTATCTCGAAAAATATCTCGGCAACCCCCGCCACATCGAAATCCAGGTGTTCGGCGACGGCAAGGGCAATGCCATCCATCTGGGCGAGCGCGACTGTTCGCTCCAGCGCCGCCACCAAAAGGTGCTGGAAGAAGCCCCCTCCCCGGTGCTGGGCCAGGCCGATCGCGAACGCATCGGTAGCATATGCGCCAAGGCGATGGCCGACATGGCCTATCGCGGCGCGGGCACGATCGAATTTCTCTGGGAAGATGGGGAATTCTACTTCATCGAAATGAACACCCGGCTGCAGGTCGAACATCCCGTGACCGAGATGATCACCGGCGTCGATCTGGTGCGTGAACAGATCCGCATTGCCGAGGGCAGGCCGCTGTCGGTCGCGCAGGACGACATCGTCTTTTCGGGCCATGCGATCGAATGCCGCATCAATGCCGAAGACCCGCGCACCTTCGCCCCCTCGCCCGGCACCGTAACCAGCTATCACGTCCCCGGCGGCATGCACGTCCGCGTCGATAGCGGCCTGTATCAAGGCTATAAGGTGCCGCCTTATTATGACTCCATGATCGGCAAGCTGATCGTCTATGGCCGCACCCGCGAGGGCGCGATCATGCGTTTGAAGCGTGCGCTGGAGGAATATGTGATCGAGGGGATGAAGACCACCATTCCGCTGCATCAGGCGCTGCTGCGCGATCCTGAGTTCCTCAACGGCGACTATACGATCAAGTGGCTGGAGGAATGGCTGGCCCGCGACGGACAGCCATGAAGGCCAGCATCTGGCATAACCCCCGCTGTTCGAAATCGCGCGAGGCGCTTGCGATCCTGCAAGCGACGCCGGGCGTGGAGGTCGAGATCGTCGACTATCTCAAGACCCCTCCGAGCCGCGCCGAACTGGAAGCGCTGTTCGCCAAGGCTGGCGTCACCCCTGCGCAGGCGCTGCGCAAGGGCGAGGCCGTGGTGAAGGAGATCGGCCTCAATACGGACAGCGATTCGGACATACTTCATGCAATGACATCGCACCCGATCCTGATCGAGCGACCGATCGTGATCACGGAAAAGGGCGCGGTCATTGCGCGGCCGCCCGAAAAGGCGCGTGACGTTCTGTGACGCTGGAGCGAAGGGCAGGCGACGTGCCTGCCCTCCGCCTTCTCAAAAGCGATATTGCAGCGTCAGCGTGACGTTGCGTGGCTCACCGAAGGCATGTTGGTTGTAGAAACCAATCTGCGAATAATAATGTTTGTCGAACAGATTTTCGACATTGACCTGAGCCGACAGGCCGGGCTTGAACTCATATCGGCCCATCAGGTTGACCAGCGCATAGGGCTTGACCTCCAACCGTTCCGCCGCGCCCGTCACCGGATTGACCGCGTCGGTATAGCTCAATCCTTCCCAATTGACCCCGCCGCCTACGGTCAGGCTGTTCAGCTTATAGGTGGTGAACAGGCGCAACAACTTCTGCGCATAAAGCGTGTTGATGCGCGCGCCGTTCGCATCCTTGGCGCGAAACTGGGTGTAGTTGCCGCTGACCGACCAGCCGGGCAGCACTTCGCCATTCGCCTCGACTTCGAATCCGGTGCTTCTGGCACCCTTGATCGCCCGATAGGCTTGTTCATTTTCCGTACCCGGCACCGGAATGTCGCCCTCCAACACGCCGAAATTATCCTGCTCGATGCGGAAAACCGACAGCGCGGTGTTCAGTCGCCCGCCAAAAAAGCTGCTCTTGAGCCCGGCCTCATAGGTGCTGCCCGATAGCGGATCGAGGAACTGGCCGTTGCGGTTCCGTATCTGCTGCGGCTGGAATATGTCGGTATAGCTGGCATAGAGCGTATGGCCCGGTGCGATATCGTACAGCAGCCCGGCATAGGGCGTGAACTTGTCGCGGATGCCGTAATCGATCGCCATGCCATAATAGGCGCCGTTGCGATCCCAGCTGTTCAGTCGCCCGCCCAATATGAACTTGAGCGAATCCGCGAGATTGACCCGCGTCGACGCGAAATAGCCCCATTGCTTGGTGGCGAGGTCCACCTGATGGCTGCGCGCACCCCAGGTCGGTTCGGCATAGCTGCCATCCCAGGCCAGGAAATTGCCCGGGGTCGCGACATTGCTGCGCGCATAACCGAAAAAGTCCATATCCTGCTTGGCATAGCTTGCCCCGACCATCAATTCATGGTCGCGACCGAACAGTGCGTAGCTGCCATTCAGCCGGATGCCGACATCGAACTGGTTGCGCCGCGCGTCAAAGCGACTGGGCGAGGCCGTCATGCCAAGACCCGTATCCTTGTCCGGCTGCCCCGACAGAAACAGCAATCGCATGTCGCTGCTGTTCTGCGTATAATTGCCATAAACGCGCAATTGCCACCGTTCGCCGAGTTGCTGCGTCGCATCGGCAAAATAGGTGGCATTTTTCGCCGGCCATGTCGTCCAGTCCGCACCGATGCTTTGGGACCGGTTCCAATCCGTGCGGGAGCCATCGGAAAACCAGGTCGGCAAACCGCCCCATTGGGTGCCGCTGGCATCATGATCCTGATAGCTGGCCCCGAAGCGCAGATGCGTGTCCACCGTGACATCGGCGTCGATCACGCCGTACAGGACGAGTTTCTTGTTGTGGAGGCGGTCAATGAAACTGTCGCCTTCCTCATATTTGGCCACGACCCGCCCGCGCACGGCGCCATCGGCGGTGATGGGCGCACTGATGTCGCCCATGACGAAAATATTGTCCCAGCGGCTTGCCGAGGCGGTCAACGTTCCGGTCAGATGGTCGCTGTCGGCATGTTTGCGCACCAGATTGACCGAAGCCGAGGGATTGCCGACGCCGGTGAGCAGCCCCGTGGCCCCGCGCACGATTTCGACCTGCTCATAGATGATCACGTCCAGATTGGATTCGCCCGCGCTGAAGCCCTGGTCCCATTGCACCGGGATGCCGTCGATCTGATAGATATTGATGTCGAAGCCGCGCGCCGAAAAGCCGTTGCGCGAACTGTCCAGCGCCTTGACCGAAACGCCCGCGGCATTGTTCATCACATCGCTCAGCGTTCGGATCGCCTGATCCTCCATCCGCTGCGCCGTCATCACCGTGACGGACTGGGGCGTCTCCTGAATACTTAGGCCCAGTCCCGTCGCTGACCCCAGTTTCTCATTGGTGGTGTAGGAACCCGTGACGATGATCTGGTCTGATTCCGTCGGATCGGTCGGCGCAGAGGTCTGCGCCTGTGCGGGCGCGACGAGCAGTAGCGCAAGGGGCGATGCCGTGATGGACAAAAGAATGACGTGCGACTTTGGCATGGCGATGCCCCCCGATGATCTGTTTATATTGATATTGCGAATGACTCGCGATCGCCATATGCGTTTCTGCGCGCACACTGTCAATCGGCATGGATTGCGTCACCGTCACCGTCGCGTAACATGAGGATGATTGAGCGCTTGCTTTGGCGGACGGAAGCCGTAGCTTCACGCCTCATGGCAAAGGAACCGGCATTGGCGACCATCGCGGTCTACAGTCTCAAGGGTGGCGTGGGCAAAACCACATTCGCGATCAATCTTGCCTGGGCATCGGCCAGCATATCGAAGCGCCGCACCCTATTGTGGGATCTCGATCCGCAGGCGGCGTCCAGCTGGCTTGTCTCCACCGACAGCAAGAGCCGCGATGCCGCGCAGGCGATCTTCAGCAAGGATGTCGAGGTCAGGAAGCTGATCCAGCCTTCGACCGTGCCGGGGCTGGACCTGATCGCGGCGGACACGTCGCTGCGCAGCCTCGATCATCTTTTCCGGGAGATGGACAAGAAGAAGCGATTGTCCAAGCTGATCGAGAGCCTGGGCAAGGATTATGACCGCATCATCCTCGATTGCCCGCCGGGCCTCACTGAAACCAGCGAGCAGGTGCTGCGCGCCGCTGACCTGATCGTCATTCCGGTCATCCCCTCTCCCTTGTCGCAACGGGCCATGGGCGAAGTTGCGCGCTATCTGGTCGAACGCGGCGGGGCGCATGCGCCCATCCTTCCGGTCTATTCGATGGTCGATCGCCGCCGCAGCCTGCATCGCAAGGCGTTGGACGAACATCCTGGTTGGCCCGCCATCCCGATGGCCAGTATGATCGAGCAGATGACGGTGCGCCGCAAGCCGCTGGGCAGCTTCGCGCCCAATTCGCCCCCGGCCAAGGATTTTGCCGCGCTCTGGACTACCGTCGAACGGTTGCTGCGGGGCGGTTGATCAGGCGATCAGCCGTTCGGGCGCCGCCAGGAACAGAGCGCTTGCGTCGTCGGCGGACATCGGCCGTCCGAAATAGAAGCCCTGCACCTTCTTGCAGCCCAGCGCCAATACCATCGCCAGTTCCGCCTCTGTCTCCACGCCTTCCGCCGTCGTCGCCATCCCCAGACTATCGGCCAGTGTGACGACGGCGCGAATGATGGCCAGGCTTTCCGCCACATCCTTGGACGCGCCGACCACGAAACTGCGGTCGATCTTGATCGTGGTGAAGCGCGTGCGGCTGAGATAGCCAAGCGAGCTGTAGCCCGTACCGAAATCGTCGAGCGAGAGCTGGATGCCCAGCCCAAGCAACTGATCCAGCACGCGCAAAGCACCCGCATCTTCGCTCATGAACACGCTTTCGGTGACTTCCAGTTCCAGCCGCCGTGCGTCCAGCCCGCTCTGCGCCAACGCCGACACCACGGTTGCGACAAAGCTGGGATGGGTCAGTTGCTCGGCCGACACATTGACCGCGATCCGCACATCATCGGGCCAGTTCAGCGCCTCGGTACAGGCCGTGCGCAACACCCACTCGCCAATCGGCGCGATCAGCCGCGCTTCTTCGGCTACCGGCACGAATTTGGCGGGCGAAATCGGCCCCAGTTCAGGATGCGTCCAGCGGGCTAGCGCTTCGAAGCCCACGATCCGGCCGCTATCGGCCTGCACGACCGGCTGATAGAGAACATGCATCTGGCCCTTTTCCAGCGCCTCGCGCAGCGCCAGTTCCAGCAGGCGACGTTCCTCGGCCTTGGCATGCAAATGAGGTTCGTAGGCGTAATGGACCCCGCCGCCGTCATCCTTGGCACGATACAATGCCAGGTCCGCGCTGCGGATGAGCGCTTCGGAATCCCGGCCATCGACCGGCGACAGCGCCGATCCGATCGACGCGCCGATATAGAGAATATGGCCATCGATCTGATAGGAGGCCGACAATATGGCGATGATGCTGTCCGCCAGTTGCGCGATCGCATGATTGTCCAGAGCGGACGGCACGACCACGGCAAATTCATCGCCGCCGATCCGTCCGCAAAATTCCTGCCCGCGACAGGCCTTGCTCAAACGGCGCGCGACCTCACTCAGCAATTTATCGCCAATCTGATGGCCCAGCGTATCGTTGACTGACTTGAACCGATCGAGATCGACCATCAGGAAAGCGCAACCGGGGCGGCGCGCGCCTGCGGCGGCGACCGCCTGGTCCAGCACTTCGCGCAGATGGCTGCGGTTGGGCAGACCGGTCAGCGGATCGAAACGCGCCAGTTGCGCAATCTTGTCCGCCGATTCGCGCTGCAGCGTCACGTCCGATGCGACCCCGCGAAAGCCCAGGAACGCGCCATTGTCGTCATGCCGGGGCGAGGCGGACAATTCCCACCAGCGCGTCTTGCCCGCCACCTCGACCGGCAGCACGAGGTTGGAAAAACTCTCGCGCCGCTTGAGATGATCGGCCAGGCTGTGCAGTCCGGCGGCGAAGCGTCCGCTTTCCCACGCGCTGCCTGCCAATATCTGAACCAGCGGCACGCCCTCCAACTGTTCCGGCGGCAATCCCAACGTCTCGGCAAAGCGCTTGGATGCGCCGTTGATGCGGCGCATCGTGTCGGTCTGCCATAGCCAATCCGAGCCGCCTTCTTCATATTCGCGCAGCAACAGGCTCACCACCTCGGATTTCTCAGCCAATTGCGCGGTGCTGCTATGCTGGCGGGCGAAGGTCCGCGCATAGAGGATACATCCTGCGAGCAGCGCCAGGGCGTAGCTCGTCGCCAAGGCACGTAGCGGTAGTTGCAGGCCATCGCCGAACATGGCGAACAAGCCGCCGATGCAAGGCAGCAGGAACGTCGTCGCCGCCAGCGGCGTCGCTGCATAACTGATTGCACCGCACACCATGATACAGCTCACCAGCGTCCAAAGCGCGACAAGTTCCTCCGTCTCCCCGGCATGGGCCACGATCATCATACAGCCCGCCCAGGACAAGCCCAACGCCAGAGCGCCTATGCCATGACGACGCAAATCCCGTGCGGTCACGCCGATATTACCCGCATGGCGACGAGCCCGGTCTAGCCATAGCCCCAGCAACATGCTGCCGATCAGAGCGGCACTCCATCCGCCCAGCAGGACGGGCGAGCAGCAATGGGCGAAAACCTGCCAGACGAATAAGAGCCCTAGAAGATTCATCACATGGCGGAGCAGCGCGACGCCATCGGCCGCACGAAACTGCGCCTCTAGCACGCGATATTGGGCATCGTCGGCGATCACGCCCAGACCCGCCATCGCCCGGAGACGTATCCGCTCCCGACCATCCGCGTCGCTTTGTTGATGATCCCTCTTGCCCACCCCGCCGCGATAACGGCTATGGGTTATGATTTGGTAACCTCGATCCGACTTTGTCAGGCGGCGATGTCGTAGGGGCGGATTTCCCCGGTCAGATAGAGGTTGCGTGCCTTGGAGCGGCTCAATTTGCCAGAGCTGGTGCGCGGCAGGGTGCGCGGCGGCACCAGTTCGACGACGCAGTTCATGCCGGTGATGGCGCGCACGCGCTCGCGGATCTGGTCGCGCAGCCGCGAGCGTTCCTCATTGTCCGACGTGCGGCAATGGACCAGCACGGCGGGGGCTTCCTCGCCGCCCGGCGTGGTGATGGCGAAGGCGGCGATGTCGCCCTGCTTGAAGCCGGGCAATTGTTCGACCGCCCATTCGATATCCTGCGGCCAGTGATTCTTGCCGTTGATGATGATCATGTCCTTGGCGCGGCCGACAATGTAGAGATAGCCGTCGCTCAGATAGCCCATGTCGCCGGTGTCGAGCCAGACGCGGCCGGATGCATCGGGGGCCATGCAGGCGTCGGTCGCGGCCTGATCGCGGAAATAACCGACCATCAGGCTTGGCCCGGTGGTCCATACCTTGCCGATCTGCCGCTCACGCAGCAGGCCGCCATCTTCGTCGCGGATTTCCACGACCATGTCCTTGGCAGGCTTGCCGCAATTGACGATCGAGCGGAAGCGCTGCGGACGGCCTTCGGTTGCGGACCCGCCTGACAGGTCGGTTTCCTCGACCAGTTCGACGATGATGCCCTCGCCCGGCGGCATGATGGTGACGGCCAGCGTCGCTTCGGCCAGGCCATAGCTTGGCAGGAAGGCGCTGGGCGAAAAGCCCGCATCGGCAAAGGCATCGACGAAGCTCTGCATCACATCGGGGCGGATCATGTCAGCACCATTGCCCGCCAGCCGCCAGCGCGACAGGTCGAAACGGTCCTGCGCCTTGGTCTGGCTCGACATGCGGCGGGCGCAGATGTCGTAGCCAAAGGTCGGCGAATAGCTGATCGACGTCCCCTCATTGCGGCTGATGAGGTCGAGCCAGGCGAGCGGACGGCGGGCGAAATCCTCGGTCTTCATATAGTCGGTCGACACCTGATTGGCGACGACGGACAGGAAGCAGCCGACAAGACCCATGTCATGATACCAGGGCAGCCAGCTGATGCAGCGGTCGCTGTCCTGCACCTGCATCCCGTGGCTGTGCGCCGACAGGTTTGACAGCAGGGCATGGTGCGTCACGGCGACGCCATGGGGGAAGCGGGTCGATCCGCTGCTATATTGGAGATAGGCGATCTCGTCACTGCGCGCCTCCGGCAAAGCGCAGGGCACGGCGTCGCGGGCGATGAAATCCTCGAACGCGATGCTTTCGACCGCTTTTTGCCGACCGGATTCCCCGGCCATGTCGGCCAGTTCGCGGGGAAAGAGGAACAGCATCGGATCGCAACTGGTCAGCTGGACATTGAGCTGGTCGATATAGCTTTCCTTGCCACCGAAGCTGGTCGGCAGCGGCAGCGGCACCGGCCAGGCCCCGGCATAGACGATGCCGAAGAAAAGCTGGGCGAAGTCCGCCCCAGTTTCGGCGACCAGTGCGACGCGGTCGGCGGGCTTGACGCCATGGGCGATCAGGCGATGGGCGCAGGCGACGGCATCGTCGCGCAACATGCTGAACGGATAGGGTCGCGCCAGATTGCCGCGCGCATCATGGAAATTCAGGCCCCGCTTGCCCCGCGCCGCATAGTCCAGCGCCTCGCCCAGCGTCTCGAAGTCCGAGAAGCGGCGCGGCAGGTCATCGGTGGTCGGCGTTGGTGCCATCATCTCTTGCGAACCCGTCATATTGGCGTGACCATATGGTCTAAAAATCGTGAAAGCGCGGCCGCTATCATCTTTGACTGCGACATGCACCGGATATTGCACTCCAGCTTTCCCTCTTAGCGGACCAGGAACGGTAAAATTCCGGCCCGACTGTGGCATAAACATGGCGCATGGCCCATGAAAGCGAATATGTCCGGCAAACGCCTCCCCCCGCCGCTCGATGAGGCGACGATGCGCGACATGGCGCTGCGCCATGTCGCCCGCTTTGCGACCAGCCGGGGCAAGATGCTCAGCTATTTGAAGCGCAAGATCAAGGAGCGTGGCTGGGGCGGCGAGCAACCCGCCGACCCCGAAGGCCTCGCCGATCGCTTCGTGGAGATGGGCTATATCGATGATGCGGGCTATGCGGTGATGAAGAGCGGCGCGCTGGCCCGGCGCGGCTATGGCGCGCGGCGGATCGACCAGGATCTGCGCGCGGCCGGGATCGGCGAGGAAGACCGGGTGCAGGCGGACGCGCAGATCGCGGCCGAAGCCTGGGCAGCGGCGGACCGCTTTGCGCGGCGCAAGCGGGTCGGCCCCTATGCCACCGCGCCGCTCGACCCCAAGCAGCGGGAGAAAGCGATCGCCGCCTTTTTGCGCGCGGGCCATGATTATGCCGTGGCACGGCGCTGGGTGGATGGTGCGCCGGGGGAGGCGTTGGCGCAAGAGGAGGAATAGCGGGCTGGGGGCACGGCAGGGTCACAGGGCGCAAGTTCACACCGTCGCTGGCACGATTTTGCGCGGGAAAATGGGGTGTAAAGGCGCGGAAAGTGCCGACGAAGCCGTGGTGACGCGCCTGTTGGGTCACAATGAGGTGCCTGTAGGGTCACAGGGACGCGCCAACTGCGCGTCGGCGACGCGACTGCGGGGTTGTGGGGGTGCGAGGCTGTCGCGCAAGGTGCGGGCGGATCAGCGGTGGGATCAGGGTTCATCGACAAGGATAGATCAGACGAAATCCTATTTTGGAAGGGGTTTTGGCGTGGGGTGGGTACACGCGATCTTACCCTTTATCTCCGTGAACGGCAGGGCGACGCGGAAGCCATCTCTACAGCCTTGTGCGTGGGGTGGGTGCAGGAGATGGGTTCCCGCGCTGGCCTGCGGCCGCCCTTCGGGTCGCGGGAATGACGAAGAGAGGTGGATGGCGGACGGTCAGATTTGCAGGCGCAAATGCCGTAGAGCGGACTTAAAATCTACCGTCACCCCAGCGAAGGCTGGGGTCTCAGGCGGCGACGCGCTAGGGTAGGACATGGCGCGAGGCGGCTATACATATATCATGACCAACAAACCAAGGGGCGTTCTCTATATCGGCGTCACAGCCGACATCGCTGCGCGCGCCGAACAGCATCGAAATGGCACCGGCTCCGCCTTTTGCAAGAGATACGGGCTGGCCCAACTGGTTCTGGTCGAGCCACATGATGACATCACGCTCGCCATTGTTCGCGAGAAGGCCCTCAAGGCCTGGAAGCGCGAATGGAAAATCCGGCTTATCGAGGAGAGCAACCCTGATTGGCGTGATATGGCAGACCTTATCCTGTGACCGCCTGAGACCCAGCTTTCGCTGGGGTGACGATCGAGGGGTGAAAAGCGGCCGCATCCCCTCCCGTCATGCCAGCGAAGGCTGGCATGACGGGAGGGGGCGGGCGGCAGGAGTCCGTGGCGCTTGTTTCGAGCGTATCGCGCCATTGCCTGAGACCCCAGCCTTCGCTGGGGTGACGCAAAAGGGAGGCTAGCGGAAGCGCGTGACATTGGCGTCGAGCCCCCTCTTCCAACTGCGCCTATCCTCACTGCGTTCGGTAAGGCTTCGTATCCTTCTCCCCGGTGGGGAGAAGGGACTTTTGTTTAGGAGGCTGCCAAAAAAGGCAGTTGGCGCGGTCAATGCCCCTCCCCATCTGCCGCGAATCGCTCTAGGCACATCGCCATGATCCGTTTTGCCGCAACCCTAGCCCTTGGCCTGCTCGCCGCCTGTTCCAGCCCGCAAACCGCGCCCGACAATGGCGCGCAGGTGCAGGCGGGACCTGCGCTGTTGCCGGTCGTCATTCGCACGGCCAAGGGCGTGCATCGGTTCGATGTCGAGGTTGCGGATACGCCGGAGGCGCAGGAGAAGGGGTTGATGTTCCGTAAGGAACTTGGCCCCAATAGCGGCATGTTGTTTCCGATGGACCCGCCACGCACGGCGAGTTTCTGGATGAAGGACACGCTGATCCCGCTCGACATGATCTTCATCCGCACGGACGGGACGATCGCTTTCCTGCAAGCCAATACCGAACCTTATTCGCGCGTGCCCGTGTCGGCCGGTGTGCCGGTGGCGGCAGTGCTGGAGCTGGCGGGCGGGCGGGCTGCGGCGCTCGGCATCAACGAAGGCGACCGGGTTGCGTGGGGCGGGTGCGCAGTGTCGGCGGACAAGGTGACGACCGAGCGTAATTTCTGCCCGTCCGCCTCTCGGTAAAAGACGAACAGCCACCAACCGTTCGCTTCGAGCGAAGTCTAGAAGCCTATAGCGCTGTGCTTGGCGTTTCTCGACTTCGCTCGAAACGAACGGTGGTGGGCGCGTCTACCCCGGCCCTCCGCATCCCGATCCGCCTCTCGATTCTCGCACATCCGCCTTGCCAACGCCCCGCTCCAGCGGCTAAGCGCTTGGGCCATGGGAATCCTCGGCAAGATCTTCACCTGGTGGGATGGCGCGACCATCGGCACTTCGCTCTTCACCGCTCGCAAGGGCAGCAAAGTGGGCGAGGATCATCAGGGCAATGTCTATTATCAGGGCGGCGTTGACCCCAATGGCCTGACGCGCCGCTGGGTCATCTACAATGGCGCCAACGACGCCAGCCGGGTGCCGGCCGAATGGCATGGCTGGCTACACCATTCGATCGAGGGTGCGCCCGAAAGTTTCCTGCCGCCGCCGCGCATCTGGGAACGCGAATATACCCCCAACGCCACTGGCACGGTCAATGCCTATCGCCCGTCCGGCGCGATGGAAAAGGGTGGCCTGCGCCAGAAGGCGACGGGCGACTATGAGGCGTGGAGCCCCGACGCATCATGATCGGGCGTCCGGCGGGCACTGCTGCCCCGTCGATCCTGATCGGCGCATCGCTGCTCGCGCTTGCCGCCTGTAGCGATGGCGAAGTGCCGGTGGCCAACCAGACCGGCCCGGTCAAGGTTCAGGGCACCGCGATCCGCTCCACCTACAAGAACAGCCTGCCCGGCACGCCGATGGCCGAGCGTAGCGCCGTCGTCGGCCTGCTCAACAAGCGCAACGGGCTGACCCGCGACCTGACGCTCAAGCCCGGCGAAGCGGTGCGGGTGGGCGACGCGATCGTGCGTCTGCAGGCCTGCGAAACCAGCGCGCCGTGGGAAAATGTGCAGGATACCGGCGCCTTCGTGCAGCTTGACGTGCGCAGCAGCGCTGATGGCAAATGGCGGCGCAATTTTTCCGGCTGGCTGTTCCGCGACCGGCCCGACCGCAATGTGGTGCAACACCCGATCTATGACATCTGGGTCAGAAGCTGCACGATGGCATGGCCCGAAAGCGGCCCCGACACGGTGACATTGGGCGCGAAGGGTGAACCGGCATCGGCGCGCCCGGCGAGCGGAGCGAATGCCAGCTCGGCGGCGGCCCCGGAACCTGAACCCACCGCGCCTGCGCCAGCGCCCAGCGCCGCATCGCCCACGGCCGCGCCCAGCAACTGAAGATAGTCGCGCTGGCTGATTTCGACCGCGCCCATCGAATGGAGATGGTCGGTCATGAACTGGCAGTCGAGCAGGGTGAAGCCGCCAAAGCGTAGTCGCGCCACCAGCCAGGCGAGCGCGACCTTCGACGCATCGGTACGCCGCGACACCATCGACTCGCCAAAAAAGGCCCGGCCCAGCGCCACGCCATAGAGGCCGCCGACCAGTTCCTCCCCTTCCCACACCTCCACCGAATGGGCGTAGCCGATGGCATGGAGGTGGCGATAGGCGCTCTCGATCTCACGGTTGATCCAGGTCGATGGCCGATCCGGCGCGGGCTGCGCGCACAGCGCCAGCAGGTCTGGGAAGGCGCGATTGGCGGTGACGCGGAACGGATCGCGGCGGATGGTCTTGGCGAGCGACCGGGACAGATGGAAGCCATCAAGGGGCAGGATGGCGCGCTGCTTGGGTTCGACCCAATAGACTTCGGCCGCATCGCGATCGTCCGCCATGGGAAAGACGCCGATCGAATAGGCCTGGAGCAATATCGCGGGATCGATCATCATTGCCCGTCTTATGGCGCACATTCGGCACGAGGCGAAAGCGCTTTGGGCGGCACGGGCGATTTTTAGCCATTGACGTGGGGGGACGCCGCCATAGGCTCAGGCGCTATGACCTTCCTTCGCCTGGCGGCCCTGCTGCTGCTCGTCCCGCTGCCGCTCCACGCCGCGCCCGATCCTCATGCGGCGCGCATCGCCCGTATCTTGAAGGCCACGCCGCTCATCGACGGGCATAATGACTGGCCCGAAGCGCTGGCGGAAAAGGCGAAGGACGCGCGCTGGACAATGGACCTGGCCCGGCTCGACCCGGCGACCTATCATACCGATCTCGATCGACTGCGCGCGGGCGGGGTCGGTGGGCAGTTCTGGTCGGTCTGGGTGTCGGCGGGCCTGCCGCAGGTGCAGCAGGTGAAGGATACGCTCGACCAGATCGGCATGGTCCATAGCCTCGCCGCGCGCTATCCCCGGCACATCACTTTGGTCCGCACGGCGGCGGAGCTGCGCGCGGCGCACAGGGCGGGGCGGATCGGGTCGCTGATCGGGGTCGAGGGCGGTGGCCAGATCGACGGCAGCCTCGCGGTGCTGCGCGCTTATCGCCAGCTTGGCGCGGCCTATCTGACGCTCACCCACAGCCGCACCATCGCCTGGGCCGACAGCGCGACCGACAATCCGCAGCATGACGGCCTGACCCCGTTCGGGCAAGATGTGGTGCGCGAACTCAATCGGCTGGGCATGTTGGTGGACCTCAGCCATGTCAGCGAAGCGACGATGCTGGATGCGCTGCGCATGACGAAGGCACCGGTGATCTTCTCCCACTCCAACGCCCGTGCGCTGTGCGACACGCCGCGCAACGTGTCGGACACGGTGCTAAAGGCAGTCGCGGCCAATGGCGGGGTGGTGATGGTCAATTTCGCGGCCCAATATGTCTCCGAAGCGCGGCGCATCTGGGGCGCCGATCGCAGCGCGGAAATCACCCGTAACAACGCCCCACCCTTTGGCGGCCTGCATATCGGCGATCCCAAGGGCGCGGCGCAGGCGCTGGCCGACTGGGAAAAGGCGCATCCCGAACCCGTCACCACGATCGCGCAGGTCGCCGACCATATCGACCATATCGTCAAGGTGGCTGGGGTCGACCATGTCGGCATCGGCAGCGATTTCGACGGTGTGGGTGCGTTGCCGCAGGGGTTGGGCGGCGTCGAGACCTATCCGGCGTTGCTGTCCGAACTGATGCAGCGCGGCTGGAGCGACGGGGATATCGCGAAACTAGCGGGCGAAAATGTGCTGCGCGTGATGACGGCGGCGGAGAAGGTTGCGTCGGAGAAGTAGATGCTGCCTGTTTTTCCCGCTCCCGCCTTCGCGGGAGTGGCTACGGAGACTTGGCAGCTTGCTGCTAGTCGATGTCGGTGAGGGTCTTTCTTGCAGCAGTCAGCAAGACCCTCACCCTCCCACGCCTTCGGCGCGGGCCCCTCCCTCTCCCGTGAACCCGAGGCCGCCTTTGTCGTAACAGCGGCTACAGGGCAAGGGGCATCTTGTGCAAAATCTAGGATGCCCATGAGCGCGCCATGGAGCGCGGCGTGGATTTCGCCGCGCTTCTCGCCGGGATGCAGGACAATCCGGTCGATCAACGAACGGATGGCCCCCGAAGCGTCGAGCCGGGTTTCCGGGTCTTCAAGCGCTTGGCTGAACCGATTTATCTGCCGCTTATAGATTTCAGCAATGCCGGGATGCACGTCAGGGATTGCTTGCGGTGCCTGTGCCATGCGGGCAGTGATATCGGCCTTCTGCCGTTCTAGCTCGTCCATGCGGGCTTTCATCGCAGGCTGATACAGCCCGTCCTCGATCGCGGCCATGATCCCGTCAATGGCGCGCTCGACCTTCTCCAGTGCGCGGGCATCCGCTTCCATCTGCGCCCGCTGTTCGCGGTTCTCGTGGTTGGTATATTCGGCATAGGCGGCGACGGCGGCCTGCACCTTGTCCGGTGAGACAAGTCGTTCGGCAAGGCCCGACAGCGCGCGCTGTTCCAGCTTTTCGCGAAGGATGGTCCGGTTGTTGGCGCAGATATGGCGGCGATGATGGTTGAGGCAGCCATAGCGACCATTAACGGCCACCCCGATCTTACCGCCGCACACGCCACATTCGATAAGACCGGACAGCAGGTGGACGGGGCGGCGGGCCAGATGCATCCGACTAGCTTGTGCGGCTTGGACGCCGTCCGCCGTCGATTTGTACCGGACGGCTAAGGCATCCTGCCTATCCTTGACCGCTTGCCACAGATCGTCACTGACGATGCGCAGTTGCGGCATTTCAACCCGGATCCATTCGGATTCGGGATTGGTCCGGCTGATTCTGCGGCCGGTGTGCGGATCCTTGAGATAATGTTTGTGGTTCCAGACCCGCACGCCAGCGTAGAGTTCGTTGTTGATGATACCCACGCCCTGGCATCGCTTGCCGATCATGGTCGTGTCGCTCCACGCGCGTCCGGCGGGACCAGCGACACCTTCCGCGTTGAGATCGCGGGCGATAGCGCGGGGACTCTTGCCAGCAGCGAACTCGCGAAAGATGCGGTTCACCACCAACGCTTCGGACGGCTCGATTTTGCATTCGCCCCGCACCAGTTCACCCTCGCTCGAAAGCCGCCGAACATTGCGGTAGCCATAACCCACCGGCCCCGCCGAAAAGCCCTTCTCGACCCGCCCGCGCTGTCCTCGATGGGTTTTCTTCGCCAGGTCCTTGAGGAACAGCGCATTCATCGTGCCCTTGAGACCAACATGAAGTTCGCTGATCTCGCCTTCGGCCAGCGTCACCAACGGTACGCGGGCGAACTGAAGATGCTTGTAGAGCGTCGCCACGTCTGCCTGATCGCGCGACACACGGTCGAGCGCTTCGGCAACGACGATATCGAACTTACCCGCCTGCGCGTCCTGTACCAGCGACTGGATGCCTGGACGCAGGATCATGCTCGCACCCGATATCGCGGCATCCTGATAGCTGTGAACGACATGCCAGCCCTCACGCTCGGCGCGCTCGCGGCAGATGCGAAGCTGATCCTCGATCGATGCGGCGCTCTGCTGGTCCGAGGAGTAACGGGCATAAAGGGCGATGCGGGTCATGAGAAAAACTCCTGCGATCCGTTCCGCCGTCAGGCAGCCTTAGTCAGCATGAAATCGACATGGACGCCATCATAGGGAAAGACGATGCCGCGCCCTTCCTTATGGATAACGCCAGCGCCAATGAGTGCCTGCACGTCGCCATGCACCGCCTTCATGTCCCGGCCCACGCGCCGCGCGGCCTCACGGATCGACATGACGCCTTGCCCGGTCATCGCCTGGATCAGATCCCAGCGCTTGCGGGTGAGCGTCTGCCACAACAAATCGGGACTGGCGAAGCTATGGTGCGCGCCCTGGGCGTCGCCCCCGAAAGCAGCAAGCGCACGGCGCGTCACATCGTCGCGGCTGGCGACGGAGAGCGTTACAATATTCATTCTAGCCTCCATTGGTCCACGTCCTTCCAGAAGTCCGCCAGCAATGTGGCGGGTGTAGTGAAGGCATAGGCCGTTTCGCTTTCCCCGATATGTCGGTGATCGCCCTTGCCCGCCTCATTGTCGTAGCGCAGCACGCAGACGCCATCGACAATATAGGCGAGAGCATATTTGAGATCGTGCATCGATCCCTTCACCGGCTGCGGCACCCGCCAGATACGAAGCTCCACAAAGGACTTCGCATCAAGCTGGTGACGTTCGTTGAGCAACGGTTCCGCCTTCATGATGGATTATATGCCATCGAATAGCATTGATGTCAATGACTCCATCACCCTGTCCCTTTCGGCTCATTGTCATTGGCCGCCCTGCACGCGCGAATATGCTGGCGCGCAATATGGCGGCCGATGGCCTCCGCGATGCGGATCAGCGCCGTGTCTATGTCGACGCTGGGCGACTCAGTGCCCGTCCCGTTATCGTTGGCGGCGGTCAGGCGATTGGGCGGCGCGGCGTTGTCACCCTTCTCCATGACTGGACTTCCCAAGCGATGGAGGATTGTCGTTGTCCGGCCGGTAAGCGGCAGGATCGGCGACCCAGCGATTGACCGCGGACTCGTGCCAGCCAGCACCATGGATGCTGATCGGCACTTGGCGTGGAAAAGTTCCTTCCGCGATCTTGCGGTAGATGGTGGACCGGGAGAGGCCGGTGCGGTCGAGAACGGTTTTGAGGCGAATGATGCGATCGATGTTCGGCATAAGAGAGCTTTCAAGTCATGCGTTACCAAAGCCCCCTACAGCCAGAATTGGCGGAGTTTCCGCGCAAGACAAGAGGTCCATTGCAACCTGTCAGGCCGCCTGGATACATGTCGTAGGGCTGTAGAGGGACGGTGAGAGACATTGGCGGACGTAGAGGGAATTGGCGGGAATTTGCCCGCCTCATCACCCATGCGCATTTTCTCAGGCGCTGTTGCCTGACAGCCACGCTTTTTACGCTCGCCGGTCCCCGCAGATCGTCTGAGCTATGATGTATTTGGCATATCCATCGTCCTTTACGATGGCCTGCCCGCCGCGAATCAATCTGCCGCAAACACCCCCACCCCGCAAGGGCGTGGGCACTGAAATGCCGGTTGGGCGTTTGCACGCGGCTTCATGCATTTCAGCGTCTGGCTTTTGCAGGCAGGGTGCAGAGGACACGTAGTGGGCGTCCCCGCGCGTTCCGCGCGCGCCGCGCTCTATTACGCTTCGCTCCACCGAGCCGCCGCTGCGCGCCGTCTCGTCGCCTTTGGCGTTACGATCGCATGACGCGGGTGACCGTTCAGGCCAGTCCCCATGCGGACATCGCGCCGGGCGCGATGGCGTTGACCGGCTCCGACAAGCGGTGTGGGCGTCGCTACCCTCTAGGCGCGTCGCGGCGGGCCGCAACCCGGCTGTGCCGGGTCTTCCTCTTCGTTTCAGCCTTGCAGGTGCAGCCCGCCTCTGCCGACGCGCCTTGCGGTCGCTCTTGCCGCCCACCCCGCATTTCGGGGCCGGTGTTTTGGCAAGGAGTAAGGAACATGGAACTCAAGCATATCGATATCGCCTGCCTCTCGATTTCGCCCACCAACATGCGTGGCGTGAAGAAGGCACCTGACCTCACCAATATTCTCCCGTCCGTTCGGGCGCGGGGCATCCTTGTGCCCCTTATCGTGCGGCAGAACGGATCGCCGACCACCTATGAGATCGTGGCAGGCAAGCGGCGCTACCATGCGGCAATGGTCGTGGCGCAGGAAGAGGGGAGCGTGGAGCCGCTACCCTGTGCCGTCATGGAAGCCGGAGATGATGCAGCAGCGCTGGAAGCGTCGCTGATCGAGAATATCGCCCGGCTTGATGCCGACGAAATGACCCAGTGCGAAACCTTCACCCGATTGGTGCGCGAAGGCCGCAATGTGGAGGACATTTCCCTTACCTTTGGTCTAACCGCATTGCAGGTGACGCGCACGCTCGCGCTCGGCAATCTCCTGCCCCGCATCCGCAATCTCTATCGGGCCGAGAGGATCGATGCCGTCACCGTGCGGCACCTGACCCTCGCCACTAAGAGGCAACAGCGGGACTGGTTGGTTCTGCTCGACAGCGAGAACGATCATGTCCCTACGGGTCAGAATCTCAAATCATGGCTGATGGGCGGCGCGGCCATTTCCACCAAGGTCGCGCTATTCGACCTCGACAGGTGTTCGGGCGAGATCGTCTCCGACCTGTTTGGCGAGGACAGTTATTTCGCCTGTCCCTCCGATTTCTGGACGGCGCAAATGGCGGCGGTCGAGGAACGAGCCGCAAGCTATCGCGAGGCGGGATGGCCGGAGGTCGTCGTTATGGAGCGCGGCGCGTATTTCCACAGTTGGGAGCATGAGCGCTACCCCAAGAACAAAGGCGGACGGGTCTTTGTCGCCATCAGCCATCGCGGCGAAGTCACATTCCATGAGGGCTATCTGACCACCAAGGAAGCCCAGAGGCGTGAGAAAGGCGAAGCTGCAATCAGGCCGGTGCGCCCGGAGATCAGCGCGCCGATCCAGAACTATGTCGATTTGCACCGCCATACTGCCGTGCGCGCTTCCCTGCTCTCACAGCCTGCTATGGCGCTACGCCTGATGGTGGCTCATGCCATTGTCGGTTCGCCGATGTGGCGGGTGGACGTGGAGAAGCAGCGCGCCAACACGGACGCCATCGCCGAGAGCGTGGAGGTCTGTGTCTCGGAAGCGATGTTTGACGCCGGGCGGCGGGAGGTTCTGGCATTGCTGGGCTTCGATACCGAAACGCCTACCGTCACGGGTGGCTATGGGGGCGACGATGGCATGTCGGGACTGTTCGTCCATCTGCAGAAACTGCCCGATGAGGCGGTGCTGTCGATCCTCGCGATCGTGATGGGCGAGACGCTGACGGCAGGAAGCGCGATAGTCGAATTGGTGGGCGCATTGCTCACGGTCGATATGGCGGCGGTCTGGCAAGCCGATGATGCACTGCTCGATAGCATCCGCGACAAGCAAGTGATCGGCCGTATTGTCGCGGAGGTCGCGGGCGATGCCGTAGCAACGGCCAATGCCGGAGAGAGCGTCAAGGTGCAGCGCCAGATCGTGCGCAATTGTCTTGCGGGAACGGGCGGACGCACCAAAGTGGATGGCTGGGTGCCGCGCTGGATGGCCTTCCCGCCTTCCAGCTACACAGACCGGGGCGGCGTCGGAAGCACCGAGCGGTGGGGTGACATTTCCCATTTGCTTGATAGCGAAACGCAGGCTTGCGACGACGAGCAACGGCCCTTGGCGCAGACGGTTTGACCGTGATGGACCCGGCGACGTTTACGCCTCCGGGTTCCTTTTCGAGCGACCTCCGTGGAAATTCGCGGTGCATTCTGCAAAAATTCACGCGTCCGGCTTTGCCGGACGCTTTCTTCTGATTGTCGTGCAAATGGCCGATTGCGGACTGGCAGGTTTCGGCGCGTATAGTCGCGAAGCTCTCCGACAATGCGGCAGGAAAAGACCGCCGAGGACAACGCCTTCGGAGTGAAGTCGCCTTTTATCGAGGCGCGTGCCGAGCTGACGGCGCTGAGGCGAGCGTCCGCAAGGGCGGACCCTGAGCTAGTCGCCTCGGGCTACGAAACGGTCGAGCCAGCGATTGCCTTCGAGGGATTCGCTATATGGACGCCGGCTGGAGATACCGGCGGTGCCGTCCTTTCCCCAACGATTATACTGCGACAGGTCGTCAAGCAGCGGATCAAGCCAGTGATGGCCATGATACTGGAACTGACGATGCTCACCCTGCTTAAAGGCTTCGCTAAGCTCCGGCTTGTCGTCGCGATAGAAGAGGAAGTCGCTGGCATATACCTGCGTGATCGCGTTCAACCGCTCCACGTCTTCAGCGCCGAGCCGCAGCGTTACGAGGCGTGGCTCGGTAGGATATTGCATCGGCGACATGTAGACAATCGTCGCCGTCGGCAGGATCGGCAGCACCAGCTTGAGCCCGGAGTTGAGCGCGTCTTGCGAGGCGGGGAAATTGTGCAGGAAGCCGTCACCGGCAATGAACTCCCTCTCGTCGCTAAAAAGAATTGCCCAGCGGCCACGCATCATGCGCTTGCGATAGGCGTCGTACAGTCCGCGCTGGTTCGCGGCGATCAGCGTCTTATCAGCGGTCGGATCGGCTAGGCCCAAGTCGCGCCGGTAATACTCGGTGGTCCGTTTGATCGACGCGCGAATGCTTGGGCTGCGGGCAAGCAACGACGCGGTGACGCGGGCAATCTGCGCTGCGCGCTCATCGGGTAACGGCTGCGGCAAGATCCGCTCGACCATCGGCTGATCGCGCGACGCCAGCGAAGCCTCCAGCGTACCTAGCCATTGCACGAACGCGGCCATTTCATTGTCGGGTTCGTTGAAAATCGGTTCGAAGGTCGAATCCCACGGTCCGCCGATCTTCATATGATGGGCATTGGTGATCGCCCCGAACGCGCCCGGCGGCGCGCGGTGCGCGGTTCCATTCGGGCGGATTACTGAGACCACGCCGTCGGCCGCCGCCCAATGGTCGGCGAGGGTTCGCGGCCACCAGTGGTGCAGCTCAGTCTTTAGTGGCTTCTGATTCATGGCTGTAAGCTGAAGGCAAGGCTGACCGATGTCTAGACGTCGTGATGTGGCGCTTCGCGCATCTCGAAGAAGGGCAGTTGGCGTCAGTCCACCGCTATTAAGCTTTTCGCCAATCATGCACGCCGGCGCGCGATCAACGAGCGACTGCTTTTTGCGTTGTGCGCCGAGTTGGTGAATGACCGACTTTGGCGCAAACTCGCCACCTCAAAAACCGCCGACCCCCGACCGCCTGCTACGTCGTTGCGTTAATCTCCCCTCTCGACATTCGATTTTAATGAGGAGGTCAGGGTATGCGAGAGCGACTTATGTTTACAGCCGTGTCTCGATCTCCTGACCAAACTATCGCCACCTGGCCGCCTGTCCTAAAGTATGGCGGTCGCCTTTTCACATCGGCCATGCTATGTACGCTTTGCATCACGCAGTCCAAGCCAATCATAAACCCCTTTCCGTAAATAGAGAGACAGGTCACATGTCCACAGAAGCTTTCGCGCAAGAAACTCTTATCACCCTGACCGCCGACATTGTGTCGGCGCACGTGTCCAACAACTCCGTTAGCGTGAGCGACGTCGCCGGACTGATCAAGAACGTCCACTCCGCCTTGTCAGGTCTGGCCGAACCTAAATTGCAGGAAGCCCCCAAGCAGGAGCCAGCGGTGTCAGCTCGCGCTTCGATCAAGCCGGACCATCTGGTCTGCCTGGAGGACGGGAAGAAGATGAAGATGCTCAAGCGGCACCTGATGACGGCCTACGGCATGACCCCGGCCGACTATCGAGCTAAGTGGGACCTTTCAGCGGACTATCCTATGGTAGCCCCCAATTACGCCGCCCAGCGTAAGGAGCTGGCGCTCAAGATCGGCTTGGGCCGGAAACCCAAGGCCACACTAGAGCAGACCGGAGAGCCTGCGGCAAAGGCACCCTCCAAGCGGGGCCGCAAGCCCAAGGTGGCCGAGCCTGAGCTCGCCTAATCGGCTGGCCGCAGCCGGAAACTCTCTCTTTACCCCTAGGGCGGCATAGTGCCGCCCTATGTCTTTCAAGAAACCTTTCCGCGCTGTCCCCATCCGGGCAAGTGCCCGGTACGTTGCCCAGCAGCGCAGGCGTCGGCGCGATCGCAACGCCTTCCAGTTTCTAATTGTGGCGGTGCTGGCGGCGACCGTTGGCTTTGGCTCACAGCTGTTGCTGAGCGACCGCGACGATAGCGCGGGACAGCAGCCGTCCGACATGTCAGCGGTACCGGATACCGCGCCCTATGTGCCAGAGCCGCTCATGTCCGCTGCAGAGCTGGATGCGCAACAGCCCAGCGCAGCCAGCGGCCGCGTCGCCGTTTCGCCGCGCGCTGTAGCCCCCAGTGATGCAAGCGCTTGGTCTTACCGCAACTGCAGGGAAGCAAGGGCGGCTGGCGCTGCGCCGCTATACGCCGGGCAGCCCGGCTACGGGACGCATATGGATGCCGACGGTGACGGTATAGCTTGTGAGCCGTATACGGGGCCACGCTGAGGGCGGCAAATCACGCAACTGGCGGACCCAAGTTCATGTCTGATCGTTATTCCCGCTCAATGACAGGAAGATGGAATATGAAGCGTGCATCCATGATAGCGGCGGTTGGTCTTAGCCTGACGCTGGCCGCGTGCGGCGGCAAGGGCGACGACAAGCTTGGGGAGCAAGTACAGGAAGCAGCGGAGAACAAGGCAGACAAAATGGACGCCATGGCCGACAATATGAGCGGCACCCCCGAAGACATGATGCAGGCCAACGCTGACGCGACCCGCGAGGCAGGCGACGCCAAGGAAGAAGCCATTGACGACTCTGACATTAACGCTGAAGCGCTTACACCATCTGAGCGGGCCAAGATTATAAACGGCAATTAAGGACTGGATGGGGTTGCAGGCGATTACTCGCACCCAACCCCATCGTCGTCGCGATCCAAATGTCGCCCGTAACCGGGATCGCCTGCGCGAACTGGCGCGGCACCAGCAGCCCTCGCGGCGGAACAGTTGGCGAAAGCTCCGTTACCGCTGCTACCCATTGCGCTTTGCCGTCGGGCAGGAGAGGCGCTGCCAGATTGCGCTCGGTGGCAGTGATAGCCGCCATTCTTCCTATCGTTATGGCAACCCTCAGCGTTCACGCCTCCAGGATGTCCGAAGGCAGCCCCAGCCGCGAAAAGGACGGGCGCTACAATTAAAGCCGCTATTGCCACTTTCCGGGCAAATCGAAGCGCCAGCATCAGCCATCCTTCCAAAATAGCGGCGAGCCCATCGCTGAGTGTCCGACAAGCGCCGTATCGGATTTTGCCAGAGACTAGTGGCCTGGTTAGCCAGCCTTACCCTGCTCGTTCTCGCGCCGCTCGACTTCCCGTTCCAGCACTTCCCGAATGAAAGCTGCGCGGCGCTGCCGCCCCACCAGCTTGTCAATCCGCTCACCGAGGCCTTCGGGCAATCGGATGTTCGTCGATTTCACGTTGAGCGGTGGCCTTCCCATACTTGTGTCGTAACCGTGCTTGGCACCTGTTCAATCAGAACCAGAATAACCGGCACCGGTTATTTAACATTGCCTTCCTTTTATGTTATAAGCGGTGCCGCTTAGTGCTGCGAATGCATCTTGATGCGTCCGTGACAGTGAACTGAGGAAGGCAGACCCATGACTTTATCCGATTCTCTCTCGGGTGATTCGAAGATCGCCACGTCGCGCCGCGCCCTGCTGCGCGCACTGACCATTGCGCCGGTTGCCGCATCGGCAATTGGCTCGCCCTGGGGTGGCGCACTGGCGGCGCTTCACAAACACTACGAAGACGAACCCGCGAAGATTGAGCGGACGAAAGAGGGGCGAAGCATGAGCCGCTTTCGCTATCACAATGCGGAACGATGGATGACCACGCTGGAAGCGGATTTCCTCATCGAGCCGCGACATGCAAAGGAAGCGCTGCATCAGGCAGGTTTCGTGACCCAGCAGGCCCTGTGCGCCTATCTGCTGGACATGGGCTTTTCCGATGCGTGGAACGCCCGCCACATCAAGCAGGACGTCGCGAAGGCACTTGCCTACGCCAATGCGTGCGGCTTTGCCCATGACTGCCCTGACATGGCGCGGCTGGCGGCGGTTCTCTCGCCCTATTGGAAATGGGGCTATCATTATCATGATTGGGAGGAAGACCGGCCCCGCACGGGCGGCTTCATTCCCGCCACGATCACGCCCCTCGTGCGTGCCTTGGTGGATCGCGTCCATGACGTGACCGGCCACCCGCGCCCGAAGGGTTGCCAACGTCGCTCGCAGGAGGCGCGGTCATGATGCTGCGCACCGATGCCGACCATCTGCCCGCACCGATCACGGATGAGCTTCTCCACGTCACCACGATCCTGTTCGAGGCGTTCGAGGAAACGACCAAGGGCCGATGCTCCGAACATTTCCGGGCGGGTCGCATCCTCACCCTGATCCTGCATGGGCCGCACGCCGAGAAGGAGTGGGACGAGATCGCACCGGGGGAAGCGTTCCGCCTGCTGGCGATCGTCAACTATTCCCGGCTTGCCCGCAGCGAACGCGACTGGCGCTTGGTGCGTGACCGGCTTCGCCGCGCGTGGGAGCATGGCGAAATTACCCGCCCGGTGCGGCTGAGCGTGGAAAGCCTTGAGCGGATCAACGGTGCTCTTGTCGAAGGCGTCCCGCATTTCGTCACCATCGCCGAACAGGGAATCGCACTCTACCAGATGCAGGGCTTCCGGCTGAAAGAGCCGCGTCACTTGCCGGTGCGGGAACGGGCTATCCGGGGTGCGGTGGAGTTTATCCGATGGCATAAGCGCGGCACCGGATTTCTAGCAGGCGCGGCTTTTTATCGGAACCGGGGCGATGCGCCGATGGCGGCGTTGATGCTGCATCAGGCGTGTGAGCATTTCTATCTGTCCGTTTTGCGATCGGTCAGCCTGCACGCCCCGCGCACCCATGCGCTGGATGAACTGCGCGAGGCGGCGGAAGCGCTGGACCCGCACCTGTGTTCGACATGGCCGCGCGATAGCCGGTTCGAGCGCCGCGCGTTCGGCTGCATACGCCGCGCCTATGTCGAAGCGCGCTATGGGCGATCCTACCGTATTTCGGCTGAGGAACTGGCATGGGCGTTCGACCGGGTGGAGATACTGGCGGAACGTGCGGCGTGCGCGGTCGCGGATCATCAGGCATCGCTCGCCGAAATCCTGCCAGCGCCGATGCTTCCGCCGCCCCAAGGGCCGACGACAGCGATAGCCCTTTCCGAGCCTGCTGGTCGCGCAAACATGCTGCAAAGGACATGGCGGATCGTGCGACATGTCGCCCCGCTACAAGGCCGATGGAATCTGCTCATTCCTGTTCGCCGATTCTGGCGCTCCGACAAGTTCATGGACTGGTTTGACCATCTGCCCTTGGTGATTGTCTGCCTGTGCTTCTTCATGGCGGGTGCCGAGGCAACGCTATGGCGGGTAAAGTCCGCACAGGCCGTCCGTTCCAAACCCGCCGACCTGTCCGCCGTGCTGGACTTCGACGTGCGCGCAGACACGGTGTTAGGCGCGGTCATGGACGTTGCGCAAAGGGCGGGCTACCGGGTCAAGGCCAACGAGGACATTTGGACTGTGCGGTGGACCGGGGCCTATCGTGCCAAGGCGACGACCTTCGACGCGCTCGCGGACATTCTCTATGGCTCGGGCCTGTGTCCCGCGATCCGGGAAGACTTCATAACCGTGCGCTATTGCGACAAGAGCAGCCCGCCCATGGCGGCGATGGTCGATTATCAGGCAGAACCGGACAGCAATATGCGCTTGTCAGTTTCGCGCTAACCGCTGCCCTGTTCCGTCTCGAAGGCCCGCTTACCTTTGCGCTTCCAAAGGGCAAGCGCGTTGGCCCGTTCCTCACCACGCAGCCGGTCGGCAACCGTGAGGAAGGCTCCATAGAGCGCGGGGCGATCGTCATCGGTCAAATCGACAAGCCCCGCCTTGACGACCAGCCCGCCCAGTTCGATCAGGTGCCGCGTTCGTTCCCTTCGCTGGACCTGCCATTGTCGCATATCGGTTCGCGCCTTTTGAGCCTCAAGACGATGCCGCGCCGCCATCGAGCGGGAGAGTGCCGCTTTGCTGGCGAGCAGGTCCGCCCGAAGGCTTGCCGCCTTTGCCGAGAAAGAACGCCGCGCCCGCCTTGCGCCATCCCTCCTTTGTCGTGGCGTCCTTCACGGTGACGGCATGGAGTAGCGCCCCGGCCAGCATATCGGCGTCGAGCGCATCGGCACCGGTCGCTGTCACCAACTCGCCAATCTGGCGCAAGCGCCGCTCCCTGAGCGCCTTGGCCTTGTCGGCGAGGGCCTTGAGTTCCGAATCAAAATCGCGGGGTTTGCGCATCGCAAAGTCTCCATTGAGTGACGATGGCGCTATGATAAGATGATCGCTCCTGTCGCGCAGTAGAGTCGCCGGGACAGTCTGACACCGCCTAGTCCCGTCCGAGAAATTTTCGAGAAGGGCGCGCTTATACGTCGTTCCGACGTGCGCTTGGGCGTAGTAGATGGACGATCATCATGGCGATCTTCCATTTCTCCGTTCAGGTCATCTCTCGCGCGGCGGGCCGCTCCGCCGTCTCCGCTGCTGCCTATCGTGCGGGCGAGCGGCTGCATGATGAGCGCCTTGATCGGCCCCAAGATTTCCGCGCCCGCTCCGGCGTCGAGCATAGCGAAATCCTGTTGCCAGAAGGTGCGCCAGAGCAATGGCGCGACCGCGAGCGCCTGTGGAACGATGTCGAGGCATTCGAGAAGCGCAAGGACGCCCAGCTTGCCCGCGATGTCGAGTTCGCCATTCCGCGCGAAATGACCAAGGCGCAGGGCATCGAACTAGCCCGCGACTTCGTGTCCGCGCAGTTTGTCGATCGCGGCATGATCGCCGACCTCAATGTGCATTGGGACCCTTCGACTTCGCTCAGGAGAGCCATAGGCGCGGACGGCCAGCCGAAGCCGCACGCCCATGTCATGCTCACCATGCGGGAGGTCGTGCAGCGTGAAGACGGCACCGCTGGCTTCGGGACGAAGGTGCGCGAATGGAACGATCATGAGAATGTCGAGCGCTGGCGCGAACGCTGGGAGACCCACGTCAACGCGCGACTGGCCGAACTCGACATCGATGCGCGGATCGATCACCGCAGCCTTGCCGAGCAGGGCATCGACCTTGAACCGCAAAGCAAGATCGGCGGCCCTGCCCATCGGATGGACGCCCATGGGCTGGTAGCTGACCGCGCCGAAATGCACCGCGAGATCGCGCGGGAGAATGGCGAACGCATCATCGCTGATCCCGGCATCGCGCTCAACGCCATCACCCACCAACAGGCGACGTTCACCAACCGCGACATAGCAATGTTCATCCACCGGCATAGCGACGGGCAGGAGCAGTTCAACGCTGCCATGCGCACGGTGCGTAATTCGCCGGACCTGATCGCGCTGGGCAAGGACGGGCGCGGCGACGATCGGTTCACGTCGCGCGACATGATCGAGACCGAGCAGCGGATGAGCCGCGCCGCTGACCGGCTTGCGATGGAACGGAGCGATGGTCTCTCGGCGGCGACGACCTACGCCATTCGCAACGCCGAGAGTGCGGGTCTCGTCCTGGGAGCAGAGCAAGAATCCGCGTTGCGCCATATAACGGGCAGACGCGGATTGTCACTGGTGCTGGGTTATGCCGGGACCGGCAAAAGCGCCATGCTGGGAGTCGCGCGCGACGTGTGGGAAAGCGCGGGGCTGAATGTTCGCGGCGCGGCCCTTGCGGGCATCGCCGCAGAGGGGCTGGAGAATGGCTCCGGCATCGCGTCGCGCACCATCGCTGCACTTGAACATGGCTGGGCGCAGGGCCGCGATCTTCTGACCTCCCGCGACGTGCTGGTGATTGACGAGGCGGGCATGGTCGGCACGCGCCAGATGGAGCGCGTGCTGTCCCATGCCGACGATGTTGGCGCGAAGGTCGTCCTTGTCGGCGATCCACAGCAATTGCAGTCGATCGAAGCGGGGGCGGCGTTCCGCGCGATCCATGAACGGCATGGCGGCGTCGAGATCACGCAGGTTCGCCGCCAGCATGAAGGATGGCAGCAGGATGCTACCCGGCATCTTGCGACCGGCAGGACCGGGGAGGCGGTTGCCGCCTATGCCGACAAGGGCATGGTGCATCAGGCCGAGACGCGCGAAGACGCGCGGCGCGATCTTGTCGAGCGCTGGGATCGTGAACGGCAAGCCGATCCAGACGCCAGCCGCATCATCCTGACCCACACCAATGCGGAGGTGCGCGACCTCAACGAGGCTGCGCGCGCGGCGATGCGGAACGCGGGCGAATTAGGTGACGAGCGCCAGGTGAAAACAGAGCACGGCGACCGGCTATTCGCGTCGGGCGACCGCATCATGTTCCTGCGCAACGAGCGCAGCCTTGAGGTGAAGAACGGTACGCTGGGCACGATCGAGAAGGTGGACGAAGGCCATATGTCCGTCCGCACCGATGACGGGCGTGTCGTGGCTTTCGACACCAAGGACTATCGCGACCTCGACCACGGCTATGCCGCCACCATCCACAAGGCGCAGGGCATGACCGTGGACAGCGCGCATGTTCTCGCGACGCCGGGAATGGATCGCCATGGGGCTTATGTCGCCATGTCCCGCCATCGCGAAGGCATGGCGCTTCATTACGGCCGCGACGATTTCCGCGATCAGTCCCGGCTTGTTCGCACGCTTTCGCGCGAGTGCGGCAAGGACATGGCGACCGATTACAGACAAGCCGACTCAGCAAGGGAATATGCCGAGCGGCGTGGCATTAGCTTTGGCCAGCGGGTCGCGGAAATCGTCAGGCCCATGGTCGAGAAGGCGCGGGGGATGTTCGACAATTTCCGGCTCAATATCCCACCGCAGCAGGAACGCGACATATTTGCTGGCTTCCAGCCGAATGCCGAACCGCCCGCGCAGGAGCGGGCCGTTCAGCGCCAGCCCGAACATACCACGCAGCCGATGCGCGCAGGCGGCGTGCGCGGCGCAGTGGAGCGCTACGCCAAGGCATGGCAAGCGATCCAGCAGACCCGCGCGCAGGGTATGGACGCCATGCCCCACCAGCGCGAGGCGTTCGATAGGGCACGCGATGCACTGGACGCAGTCCGGCCTGAAGGTTCGTCTGACCTGAACACCGCGTTCCGCAGCAGCCCGGAGCTTGTCCGCGAGGCCGCTGAGGGGCGCGGCCAGGCTGCCGTGCGCGCGATGCAGTTGGAGACCGAAATCCGCATGGACCCCTTCCAGCGTGCCGATCGGTTCGTGGAAGGGTGGCAGCAGTTGCAGCGCCATCATGCCGAGCTGGTTCGCGACGGCAATTTCCGGGGCGCGAAAAGTGCGGCGCAGCAGATGGCGGGCATGGCGAAGAGCCTTGAGCGCGACGCCCAGCTTGAATCGGTGTTGGGCCTGCGCAGCCGCGAACTGGGACTTGAGATCGGCCAGCAGGCGGGCCGCAGTCTGTCCCACGATCTCGCATCCTCCATTCCCTTCGATCACGGACGCGACATCAGTCGCGGCATGAGCCGCTAACCTCAAGGAGACCATGACATGGACGACGAGCAGAGCCTTTTGAACGAGCCGGAACCCCGGCCCAATGCCGCCGCCGAGGCCTTCGCGCAACTCTCAGAGCGCGTCGCCGCTATGGAGGAACGGCTTGAAGGGCGCATGGCGGTGATGGCCCGCGCGCTTGAGCATATCGCCATCGAGAAGCAGAGCATCGAGTTCCCCGACTACGGTCCGACGCTTGCCAAAATGAATGGTTATCTCGCGACGGTGGCGGGGCAGACGAAGATAATCATGGAAGCACCGGCCATTCAGTTGACGCCGGAGGGCATGGCGGAGCGGATTGACGTAGCGGCGGATGCCGCACGAGCGACGGACAGGGCGACCATCAAGAAATCGCGGGACTTGCATCATCGAGCCCATGCGGATCAGATGCGCGCGATCGGCGCCGTTCGGACCAAGCGGGAACAGCGCAGGCACATATTCTATTGCGGCGGCGGCGCGGCGCTGGCCGTGTCGCTTCTCTGGCTGATCTGTCCCGGATGGGCGGCAAGCATCGGCCCGCAAAGCTGGTTCTGGCCCGAGCAGGTCGCCCGCCGCACGATGGGTGAGCCATCGCTGTGGGATGCCGGTATCCGCCTCATGCGCGCCGAAAACCCGGACGGCTGGCAGGTGATAGTGGACGCCGCTGACCTGGCGCGGGAGAACCGCGACACCCTTGCCGCATGTCAGAAGGCTGCCGTTAAGGCTGAGAAGCCGGTAAGTTGCACGGTTAGGGTAATGATGTCGCGATCTTAAGCGGTCGGCTTTCCAGCACTGCCGTCTCTTCCTAAAACCCGCCGTTCGTTCATATTCGGCAGCGAAGCGGCAACCGGGTAGAGCTGCCGGTATACCGCCGATCATAGCCGGTCATATGACCGGACTCTCGCTTCGCTCCGAAGCCGACGTTGACGGCTATCGCCTGTTTTTCGGACATAGCCAATCAGCATCTATTATAATTGCAATCGAGATACGACATGGGCTGAACATTGCGTCGCCTTTCCTCCAAGGAGCCAAACGATGACCAACTCTGTTTCTGAGATGCCCACCGCATTGCTGCGACAGCGCATCATGAACGATAAAAGCGCTCGCACAACGGAATGCGACGGATTGCGAAATGTTGCGACGCGACATCCCATTTTGCATGGCAGGCTGCGTCCTCGACAGGTGAGGAGTGACGGCGATGGCCGCCATCGCGTGCGATGATCATCCATTGATGCGCAGGGTGCTGTAGTATTTCAACGTTGATCAGGGCAGTGCGCGCGCCAGCATCTGCAGCACGGCGGCGTAATAATCCGCGCTCAAGCTTGCTGGTGCATTCATGCCCAGCGCTCGGCTCGCGACGGCCATGCCGCCCGGGGATAAAGCATAAGGGGCTTCTTCTCCCAACTCCACATCAACCCAGGCAGGGATTGGCTTGCCCTTCCCGACATAGCCGCGCCAAAAGTCCGTGACGGGTGCAAGCAAGTTCGCGCGTTTGCCTGATGCGGCATAGAGCGGGACGCGGATAGCGTCGAAACCGAACCTCGCCGGCCGTCCGGACGCAGGCGCGACCATGTTTGGCCCGCTGACATCAATCCAGTCGGTGGGCAAGCGAAGCGGGCCGAAACGCGACGCGCTGGCGATCGCTTCGTTGTCGCTGATGATCTTGCCCCAAACCGCAGCACCGTCCAGTTGGCGAAAGGCGTCCAGCGCGGGCCATATGAAATAGGAGGGATTGAGTGTAACGGCTTGGGGCGTCACGAACCCATGAAGCCCCGGCAGCAAAAGCGATCGATCGTAGCGATCTATCACCAGTGTCGATCGGATGACCTGCCTGATCGCCTTGGAGCGCGATAAATAGGTCGGATTTTTCCATTTCCGTCCGGCTCCGGCCAGAGCCCAGGCGATGAAAATATCGCCATCGGTTGCATTGTTCGGGTCGCCGATGGGGTTGGACTGGCGCGGATCATAGCGCCAGGCGTAAAGCCCGGTTTCGCGGTTCAACAGATTATCCTCGGTCCAGCGAAATACGCTGTCGAAAGCGGCGCGATCATCCCCCCATAGCGCCAGCCCCAAACCATAGCCCTGACCCTCGCTATGGCTGATGCCGCCATTGCCATTGTCGATGATTCGCCCCGAGCGATCCAGAAAGGCCGCCTTGAAACTGGGCCAGTTGACACCATCCGTCATGACCTTGCTTCCCCCCGCCTGGGCGCAGCCAGCCGTAGCCGCCAAAAAGAGGCTGAGGCAGACGGTCCGTCGATCAACGCCCATGGCGCAATTCGATCTGGCCTTCATGTGTGTGTACAATCCAAGTCCTCAATTCAGGGCCGCTGCCCAAGGCGCGAAACCAACCATCATAGGCTCCTTCCAAGATCGCGTTTCTGACATCGGGCCAATGTCCTTCAACATCACCTTCTAGCGCATCGGGCATGTCGCGATGATGAATGATGATACCATCCTCATCGATCGTCAGCGACGCCTCGCCCCAATGCATGGCGTGCCAGATATGATTGATCCGCAGGGTCAGCGCAGAAAAATTCGACACATCGTCAATTGCTGCGAAATCGGCGATTCTTTTGCCGATGGCGACATAAAATCCCCTGGCCTGCGACGCGGTTGCACTTCGAAAAATCTCGCTGGCGGTCAGCGCCGTCAAAAGGGATAGCCCGGCCACATCGGGCGCATGCGGTGCCACGACAGGCTTTTCCATGAAGTCCTCCTTCATTTTGCACCTCCTAGCGACTGCCTGATGCCGATCAACGATTTGAATTCGTCATATGTACCGAATGTGTTGATACCAATCTCGCCGCCAACGCGCGTGCCCGGCGACACCCGATAATAGATTGAACCATCGGCAGAGAGAGCAAAGCCGGTCTTGCTGATACTATCATAGAAGGATCGAACGTCGCTATTCTGTGCCTTCAGACTGTCCAGAAGGTCCTGCCCTGCCGGATCGGTAGGATAAAGTGCCACTTGGTCCTGATTGAATGACTGATAGCCAGGTGCGGCATTGCCGCGGATCTGCAACTTGTCCTTGTCATAGCTGTAGCGGACCGGGAAGCTGACGCTGAGAAAGCTTTGCGGGCTGAAATAGCCACCATGGCCGAAAGTGAAGAAATTCTGATTGTTGTCGAAGCTTTGATAGTTGACGTTGACGCCCCCGGTAAGAACAGAATTATCACCTCGATAAAAGGGCATGTAGCCGCCCAGATTGACCTGGACGCCCCTGTTCCGGCGCACGTTCGTCCCATCGTAGCGGCTATAGGCGGCGTCGGCATAAACACCCGCCCCTTCGCGATCATAGGAGAAGGACAGTCCTGCGCCGGTCCGCATGACTTGTCCCCATAATTGTCCCGTCACCGGATCGCGTGTGCCAGCATACGATATGACGCTATCGGTCACAGGCTTGCTTTCGGCCCATAATTTCGCGGTAGCGTTGGGCGAGAAGCGTGGACTGACAGCAGCGCGCCAGGTTACTTCAGTATCTTCGAAGCCCAACGGCGTAACGCCGACCTCTAGCCCGCCTTATTCACCAAAAGTGTCCTGAAGGGTTGGCGGGAGTGGCGTAAGCCTCTGATCTGAATTAGGAACT
>Ga0156326_155_pt3 | contig 42686 bp, 44 predicted proteins | sample RifCSPlowO2_12_FD_107974 | JGI IMG/M metagenome (GOLD analysis project Ga0156326, IMG submission 107974) | Sphingomonadales bacterium RIFCSPLOWO2_12_FULL_63_15 | reverse complement strand
TGGCGATGCGCTGCAACTGTCGGACGGCCGCCTGGTCGAAGTCCTCGCCGCGCCCGAAGCGCTGGTCGAAGTCACCGCCGCAGACCCGTCCGCGATGATCCGCCTCGCCTGGCATATCGGCAACCGGCATCTGCCCGCCGAATTGCACCCCCACGCCATCCGCCTGCGCGACGATCATGTCATCAACGCCATGCTCGAAGGGCTGGGCGCGACCGTCAGCAAGATCAACGCCCCCTTCACCCCAGAAGGCGGTGCCTATTCCGGCGGCGGCCATCACCATCACGGCCATGATCACGATCACCACCACGATCACCACAGCCACGACCATGTTGGCTGACGCGGCCCTCCACCGCCTGCTCGCCTGGACCTCGCCCTCCTATCCGGTTGGCAGCTTCACCTATAGCCACGGCCTGGAAACAGCGGTCGAGGATGGCCGCATCACCACCGCCGCGCACGTCACCGCCTATGTCGAGGCGGTGCTGGCACGCGGCGGCGGCTGGATCGATGCCGTGCTGTTCGTCCACGCCTACCGTGCGGCGCACGATGACGCCGCCTTCGACGCCCTTTCCGAACTCGCCGCCGCCTTTCGTGGCAGCAGCGAAACCGCGCTCGAAAGCCGCCAGCAGGGCGGCTCCTTCCTCTCGGTCACGCGCAAGGCCTGGCCTCACCCCGCGCTCGACGCCTTCGCCGCGCGCAACGGCGATCACCCCATGGCCCATGCCACCGTCATGGCGCTCGCCTGCGCCGTCCACGCCATCCCGCTCGAACCCGCGCTGCACGGCTGGCTCCACGCCACCGCCGCCAACCTGGTTTCGGCGGGCGTCCGCCTCGTGCCGCTCGGCCAGACCGATGGCCAGCTTGCGCTCGCCGCGCTATCCCACGCCATTCCCGCTATCGCAGAGAAGGCGCTCGTCACCCCGCTCGAAGATCTCGGCACCGCCGCGCCCGACCTCGAACTCGCCTCCCTCTCCCATGAAACCCTCTACACAAGGTTGTTCCGCTCATGACTCCGGTTTCTCTTGGTCACAACGGTCCCCTGCGTGTCGGCATTGGCGGCCCGGTCGGCTCCGGCAAGACCGCGCTGACCGACCGGCTGTGCAAGGCGATGCGCGACCATTACAACATCGCCGCCATCACCAACGATATCTACACGCGCGAGGATGCGGAATTTCTCACCCGCTCTGGCGCACTGGTGCCTGAACGCATCATGGGCGTGGAAACCGGCGGCTGCCCGCACACCGCCATCCGCGAGGACGCCAGCATCAACCTCGCCGCCGTCGACACGATGCACCGCAAATTCCCCGGCCTCGAACTCATCTTTATCGAAAGTGGCGGCGACAATCTGGCCGCGACCTTCTCGCCGGAACTGGCCGACATCACCATCTATGTTATCGACGTGTCGGCCGGCGACAAGATCCCGCGCAAGGGCGGCCCCGGCATCACCCGCTCGGACCTGCTGCTCATCAACAAGATTGACTTGGCCCCGCTGGTCGGCGCGGACCTGGGCGTCATGGACCGGGACGCAAAGAAAATGCGCGGGCAGCGCCCCTTCCTCTTCACCAACCTCAAGGACAATATCGGGCTACCCGCCGTCATCGACTTCATCGTCGCCACCGGCGGCCTGCGCCCTTATCCCGCAGACACCGCCGCCCTCTGATGGACCGCGCCGCCTATGTCCTGCGCGAAAAGCGGCTCTACAATAAGTGGGTCGCCAGCCAGACATTGGAGGACTACGCCCTGCGCTACACCGCCGACAGCGCCCGGCGCTGGTCGGCGGGGCAGGTCGCCAACACCGCGATCGGCGCGACCGCCTTCCTCGCCTGCGAAGCGATCGGCGCGTCGATCACCCTGACCTATGGCTTCGCCAACAGCGTCGCCGCCATCGCCGCCGCCGTCGCCTTGATGTTCGTCATCGGCCTGCCCATCGCCTATCACGCCGCCAAGCACGGCCTCGATATCGATTTGCTGACGCGCGGCGCGGGCTTTGGCTATCTCGGCTCGACCCTGACTTCGCTCATCTATGCCAGCTTCACCTTCCTGCTCTTCTCGGTAGAAGCGACGATCATGGCGGTCGCACTCACCGCCATGACCGGCATGCCGATGAGCATCGCCTATCTGGTCAGCGCCCTCGTCGTCATCCCGATCGCCCTTTACGGCATGAGCGCCATCACCCGTTTCCAGACCGCGACCCAAGGCATCTGGATCGTGCTGCAAGTCGCGCCGATCCTTTATATCCTCTGGTCCGGCCCGTCCGCACTGGCGCAATGGTCGCGCTTCACGGGTCAGCTTGGTGCGCCCGATGGCAGCGTAAGCCTGCTCTATTTCGGCTTCGCCCTCTCCACCCTTCTGTCCCTGCTGCCCCAGATCGGCGAACAGGCGGATTATCTCCGCTTCCTGCCCAGCGCCAAGAAGATCGGCAAAGGCAAATGGTGGGCGGCGATGCTCGCGGGCGGCCCCGGCTGGACGCTGATCGGCGGTATGAAACTGCTGCTCGGCTCCTGGCTGGCCCATTATCTGATCGGCGGCGCGGCCTCGGCCAGCGATGCCGCCAATCCAACGGCGATGTTTCAGGCGATCTACACCGCCATGTCGGGCCATGCCGGCCTGTCGCTGGTGCTGACCGGCCTGTTCGTCATCATCTGCCAGCTCAAGATCAATGTCACCAACGCCTATGCCGGGTCCATCGCCTGGTCCAATTTCTTCGCCCGCCTGACCCACAGCCATCCCGGCCGCGTCGTCTGGCTGATCTTCAACGTCCTGCTCGCGCTGCTGCTGATGGAAGTCGGCATCTTCGACGCGATCGAGGCGATCCTGATCCTCTACGCCACCGTCGCGGCGGGCTGGATCGGTGCGCTGGCCGCCGACCTCATGATCTCCAAGCCGCTTGGCCTGTCCCCTGCGGGCATCGAGTTCAAGCGCGCCCATCTCTATGACATCAACCCTGTCGGCATCGGCGCGATGCTGCTGTCCATCCTCGTATCGGGCAGCGCGCATCTGGGCCTGCTGGGACAATTGGCGCAGGCCTTCGCGCCGGTCATCGGCATGGCCGTCGCCTTCACCGCCGCGCCGGTGATCGCGCTAATCACCCATGGCCGCTATTATATCGCCCGCCGCTCGCACTGGGCCGAGGGCGCGGAGACCAAGAGCTGCATCATCTGCGAAAATGCCTTTCAGCCGGTCGATATGGCGCATTGCCCCATGTATGCCGCGCCGATCTGCTCGCTCTGCTGCACGCTGGAAGCGCGCTGCCACGACCGTTGCAAGTCCGACAGCCGCGCCACGCAGCAGGCCGCGCGCTGGCTCGAACGGCTGCTCCCCCAACGCATCGCCCGCTATGTCCATACGCCGGTCGGCCATTTCATCGCCGTCATGGCCGCCATCACCATCGCCAATGCCGCCTTGTTGGGCGGCATCAACTGGCAGATCGGCCGCCGGATGCCCGACATTGCGGCGGAGATGTCCAGCCTGATGCTCGGCCTCTTCCTCCTCTTCTCGCTCATCGGCGGGGTCATCGCCTGGATGATCGTGCTCGCCCACCAAAGCCGCCGCACCGCGATGCAGGAAAGCGAGCATCATGTGCAAAAGCTGATGGAAGAGGTGATCGCCCATGACGTCACTGGCGCGGAACTGCAAAAGGCTAAGGAAGCCGCCGAATCCGCCAATGCCGCCAAGAGCCGCTATCTCGTCAGCGTCAGCCACGAAATCCGCTCGCCGCTCAACAGCATTTACGGCTACGCGCAGTTGATGGAGCGCGGCCACGACATCGCGCCGGTCGAAGCCGCCAAGATCATCCGCCGCAGCGCCGAGCATTTGACCAATCTGGTCGAAGGGCTGCTGGACATCAGCCAGGTCGAAAGCGGCGTCCTGCGCATCAGCAGCGAAACCGTCCGCCTTGCCCCCTTCGTCGACCAGATCGCCAACATGTTCCGCCCGCAGGCCCAGTCCAAGGGTATCGAATTTCTGTTCGAGCGGCCTGAAAAACTGCCCGATTTCGTCCGCACCGACCAGAAACGCCTGCGCCAGATCCTCATCAACCTGCTGTCGAACGCGATCAAATTCACCCGCACCGGCTCGGTCACCTTCCGCGTCGCCTATCGCAGCCAGATGGCGACCTTCGACATCATCGACACTGGCCTTGGCATCGCGCCCGACGACTTGAAGCGCGTGTTCGACCCCTTCGAGCGCGGCAGCAACCCCGACGCGCAACGGCAAAAGGGCATCGGCCTTGGCCTCTCCATCACCCAGGCGCTGGTCCAGATATTGGGCGGCGACCTCTCCGTCGTCAGCGAAACCGGCAAAGGCACCCAATTCACCGTCCGCCTGATGCTCGGCCATGTCGCCAACCCGATCGAGGACGCGCCCCCGGTGGACCGGATCTCCGGCTATGTCGGCGAACGGCGCAAGGTGCTGCTGATCGACGATGATCCGTCGCAAGTAGCGGTGCTGCGCAGCCTGCTCGAACCGCTCGACTTCACCGTGATGGAAGCGCTCAGCGGTCGCGCAGGCCTCGACATCGCCGCGCGCGACGCGCCCGATATCGTGCTGCTCGACATCTCCATGCCCGGCGAATCCGGCTGGGACATCAGCCGGGCGCTACGCGAAACGCTGGGTGGCAAGGTGCGGATCATCATGGTGTCGGCCAACGCCCATGAATATCATCGCGGCGGCGACGGCCGCGCGGCGCACGACATGTTCCTCATGAAGCCGGTCGATCTCGACGCGCTGCTGGACGCCATCGCCGATCAGTTGCATATCCGCTGGACCGGCGACGCGCCGCCACCCGAAACACCCGCGCCCGATGACTTCCTCCTCCCCGATCTGCCGGAGGATGCGCTGCCGATCCTGGCCGATATCGAGCAAAAGGCGATCATCGGCCATGTGCGCGGCATCGAATCGAGCATCCGCGCGCTGGAGCAAGCCGTGCCCCAGGCCCAGCCGCTCGCCGCCCGGATGCTCGCCCATCTCGACCGTTTCGACCTCAAGGGGCTGATCAAAATCATAAGGGCCGTAAAATGACCACCCCGACGCCGCGTTCCGACACCGTCCTCGTCGTGGACGACACGCCCGAATCCCTGCGCTTCCTCACCGACACGCTGGAGGCGGCGAATATCTCCGTCCTCATCGCCACCAGCGGCGAAGCGGCGCTCGAACTGCTCGACCATGTCGTCCCCGACCTCATCCTGATGGACGCGGTGATGCCCGGCCTCGACGGCTTCGAAACAACTCGCGCGATCAAACAATTGCCCCAGGGCGCGCCGGTGCCGATCATCTTCATGACCGGCCTCACCGAAAGCGAGCATGTCGTCCATGCGCTCGAAGCGGGCGGCGTCGATTATGTCCGCAAGCCCATCGTGGTCGAGGAACTGCTCGCCCGCGTCCGCGTCCATATGGCCAATGCGCGCCAGACCCAGGGCGGCCATTATGCGCTCGACGCCACGGGGCGCAATCTCATCGCCGTCGGCGCGGACGGCGCGCTCTCTTGGCGCACGCCGGGGGCCGACAAACTCATGGAGGCGCTGGAACCCGCCTGGTCGCGCACCGACACCGCGCTCCCCGCGATGCTCCGCGCGCCCGTCGGCCGCCTCCTGCCCGACGACCTGCCATCGGGCACCACGGTCAAGACCGAAAGCCCCGGTGGCGACACCGTCGAACTCATCATCGTCGGCCGCCCCCGTCGCGACGAAGTGCTGATCCGCCTCAATCATCTCGACCCGCTCGCCGACATCGCCCGGCTGCAAAGCCATTTCGGCCTGACCCAGCGCGAAGCCGAAGTGCTGCTCTGGATCAGCTATGGCAAACCCAACCGCGTCATCAGCGAAATTTTGGTCATCAGCCCGCGCACCGTGAACAAGCATCTGGAACAGATTTTCGAGAAGCTAGGCGTCGAAACCCGCGCCGCCGCCGCCGCCTTCGCCGTCCGCGTCATCGCCCACTGACGCGACAGCTCTTACCCAACCCCGTTCGTTTCGAGCGAAGTCGAGAAACGCGCGCGCCTCAATCCGTGCCGGTCAATATCGCCGCATAGTCCACCGGATCGACATTGCTCCCCGACAGCACCACCACGCTGACCCCGTCCGTCGGCGGCGCAAGTCCGTGCATCATCGCCGCCAGCGCCACCGCCCCGCCCGGCTCGACCACCAGCTTGAGCGTCGAAAAGGCAAAGCGCATCGCGTCCCGCACCTGCCGGTCAGTCACCACCAGCCCGCCCGTAACCAGCGCCTTGTTGATGGGAAAGGTCATCGCGCCCGGCATCGGGGCCTGCAACGCATCGCAGATCGACCGCGCATCGGCCGCCACCGCCTCGCGCACCCCACTGCGTAGCGACCGGGCGGTATCGTCAAACCCCGCCGGTTCGACCGTATAGATCGCCACCTCCGGCGCCTGCGCCTTCACCGCCGTCCCAATCCCCGCCGTCAGCCCCCCGCCGCCGCAACAGACCAGCACCTGCCCCAGCGTCACATCGCGTTCCTTGACCTGCTCGACAACCTCCAGCCCGACCGTCCCTTGCCCGGCGATAATGAACGGATCGTCGAACGAGGGCACCAGCGTCGCCCCGCGTTGCTCCGCCAGCGCGGTCGCGATCGCCTCGCGGCTCTCGCGCAGCCGGTCATAGGTCACGACCTCCGCCCCCAGCGCGCGCGTATTGGCCAGCTTTATCGCGGGCGCATCGGCCGGCATCACGATGGTCGCCGCGATGCCGAGCAATTGCGCGGCATCCGCAACGCCCTGCGCATGATTGCCCGAAGACCAGGCGACCACGCCCGCCGCCCGCTCTTCCGCATTCAGCCGCGCCAGCCGGTTATAGGCCCCGCGAAATTTGAACGATCCGGTCCGCTGCGCCCCCTCGAACTTGAGCAACACCCGCCGCCCACACAGGGCATTGAGCCGGTCATTCTCGATCAGCGGGGTGCGGACGGCCGCCGCCGCGATGATCCAGGCGGCATCGGAAATGTCGGCGGGGGTGATGGCAAGCGGTTCTGTCATGCCGCATCCTAGCGCCATGATCGACCCGCACGCAATCAGTGCATCGCGCTCCAGCGATCGGCCATCAGGCGAATGTCGATCGCCAGCGACAGCGGATTGAACGGCTTGCTCAACACGCCGGCGGGGTCGAGCGCGCGCATTTCCTCTTCCGCCTCATGGCCCGAACTGTCCGTCAGGAAAATGACCGGCATGTCCGCAAAGGCGGGATCGCGGCGCAACCGCCGCAATAATTCCGGCCCGCTCATATCCGGCAATCGATAATCCAGCATGAGAATGTCCGGCCGCGCATGCTGCGCCAGGCACAGGTCGATCGCCGCCGCGCCGCTCGGCACGCTGCGGATGGTCATGCCGGTGTCCAGCAGCGTCGCCATCTCGACCACCAGCCGCATGTCGCTGTCATTATCGACATGCAATATTCGATAGCTTTGGCTCATCGCCACGGACTTTCCAGATAGGGGATGCAGCCGCGTCATGCCGCGATCATCCTGCCGCGCCGCCGCCGGAACCGGCGGTCGAGGACGATCCCGCGCAACATGAACAGCTGCATCGGTATCGCCCATAAATTATGCAGCCCTTGATAGACTTTGGGCGTCAGTTCGGGCTGCACCAATGTCGTCACATGGATCGCCACCGCCAGAAACTGGCAGGCGGTCGACCAGAGCGGCCAATGGTGGTCGCTGCGCAAACTCAGCCATAGAAAGGCGACCAGACACGCCGCATCCACCTGCAACAGCGAATAGGCGGTGACTTGCCAATTGGGCTGAATAACGGTGACGAGTACGCCCGCTACCGTCTTGAACAAGATGATGGCGGCACCCAAGCGCCCGGTCACGCCGCCCTTTGCCGCCGCATAGAGGCAGCAGCAAAGGGTCATGATCCAATAGGTCAGAAGCAGCATGGCCGTGGGGTCACTTCATGATCACAGGCACCGCATCGTTGCGGATCGGGTTAAGCGACCTCACGCAGTTGCGCTTCCTCAACGAACGGCAACGGACAGATTGGCCCGACCGTGCAACCAATCTCCACCTTGCGCAGATTGGATTCCATCTTCATCTCGATCAGCTTCTGATGCGCACTGACGAACGCGCCGCGCCCGGCGACGATGGTCGAAAAGCCATTGGCGATATCTTCCAGCACCGGCTGCGTCATCGCGTCGTTCAACTGCGCGTCGCTGAACGCTTCCAACACGTCGGTCGTCAGCATCGACAGCTTCTTGAGCGCCCCGTCGATCGCATTATGCGTGCGGCCGATATCGGTCACGACACGGCGGGCGAGCATCGGATTATAATCAGGCATGGCATATCCCCTCGCGGAACCGCATGGCTCCACGTTGCTAGGTTGAAAAGATGGAAAGGTCAGGCGGCGTCGTCAGGGTCAGGACAGGACGACGAACGCACCCTTGCTGATGATGATGATCGCCGTCGCGGTGATCATCAGGAAAAAGGCAATCCGGGCTATCGCATATAGCCTTTGCTGAACGGTCAGGTCATTCGTCTTGCCTCCGACGGGCGGCAGGCCGATCCGTTCGACTAACGTCACTGGCTCGGCAGCCGGTAGGTCCACAATGGAGGAATCCTGCGGGTCATCAAGGCGGGACGGCTTTAATTCAAATTGTTTGAACGGCTGCGCGCTCTCCGCATCCATCAGGATACGGGCCGCATCGCGCCGATTTTCCGCGCCCAGCGTGACGCGGGCGCGGTGGATATATTGATCGACCGTCTGATGCGACAGGCCGACTTCAGGCGCAATTTCCTTGGAACTGCGCCCGCTCGCGGCAAGGCGCAGGCATTGTTTCTGCACGTCGGACAGCTTGGCGATCCGATCTTCCAACATGCGTCTCCCCTGCATCTGCTGCGACGGTACGGGCCGGGCCTGGATCATAAAGGAATACCATGAAGCATGAGCAATATCGCGACCTATTAACGCCTGACCCCTTTCCTATCTCTGAATCGCACCGGGAAAAATCGGAAAATTCGGACATATTTCGCGTGGACTGCGCCCCGACTGGGGACCGTTGCGAAATGCGGATCGCATACGAATCATCGTCATTCCCGCGAAGGCGGGAACCCATCTCCCAACCTTCTGTCTTTCGATAGGGCCGGAGATGGATCCCCGCCTTCGCGGGGATGACGAAAGACCTGTAGATGATGAATAGCGCAACGATCCCCCGACTGGTTCCGCCGCCGCACTTGCCGCATAGTCGTCACCGTCCTTCAGGAGTCGATCCCATGACCAACCTTACTTTCTACACCAACCCCATGTCGCGCGGGCAGATCGCTCGCTGGATGCTGGAGGAAACCGGCGTCGCTTATGACACGGTCATTCTCGACTATGGCACAACCATGAAGGCGCCCGACTATCTCGCCATCAACCCGATGGGCAAGGTGCCCGCAATTCGCCATGGCGATACCATCGTCACCGAATGCGCCGCTGTCTGCGCCTATCTCGCCGACGCCTTCCCGGCCGCCAATCTCGCTCCGCCCACCGATGCGCGCGGCGCCTATTATCGCTGGCTCTTCTTCGCCGCCGGGCCGCTAGAAGCTGCCATCACCAACAAGGCGATGGGCTTCGTCCTGCCCGAAGGCCGCGAACAGTCGGTCGGCTATGGTACACTCGATGACGTGCTGCAGGCTTTGGAACAGGCGGTCTCCGTGCCGCAATGGATTTGCGGCGACCAATTCACCGCCGCCGACGTTTATGTCGGCTCTCAGGTCGATTGGGGCCTCGCCTTCGGCACCATGCCCGCAACACCCGCGCTGACCGCCTATGCCGACCGCCTGCGCACCCGCCCCGCCTATCAACGGCAAAAGGCGATCGACAACGCCCTCATTGCCGAAATGCAGAAGCCGACCTGACATCGCCAACCTTCCGTTCGTGTCGAGCGAAGTCGAGACACGCTGCCACGCGCAGACCCAAAACGAAAAAGGCCCGGCGGATCGCTCCGCCGGGCCTTTTTCTATTCTCTCACCGCAGTCGATCAGTCGCGGCTGCCGCCCATGAAGCGCAGCAGGAACAGGAACATGTTGATAAAGTCGAGATAGAGGTTCAGCGCCCCCATGATGACGGTCTTGCCCATCATGTCCGTGCCCTGGACATAGGCGTACATGCTCTTGATCTTCTGCGTGTCATAGGCCGTCAGACCCGCGAATAACAGCACGCCGACGCCGCTGATGACCAAATCCATCACGCTCGACTTGAGGAACAGGTTGATCAGCATCGCGACGAACAGCCCGACCACACCCATGATCAGGAAGGTGCCGAATGCCGACAAATCCTTCTTGGTGGTGTAGCCGAACAGGCTGAGGCCCGCGAACGCAGCGGCGGTCGCAAAGAAGGTCTGCGCGATCGACGTGCCGGTATAGACCAGGAAGATCGACGAGAGCGACAGGCCCATCACCGCGGCATAGGCCCAGAAAAGCCCCTGCGCAGCCGCCGTCGACAGCTTGTTGATGCCAAAGCTCAGCACCATCACGAAGACCAACGGCGCGAACATGATGACATATTTCAGGATGCCGGGACCGCCCAGCACCTGCGCGGCCATGCCGCTCGACGCGAACAGCATCGCGACGACGCCGGTCAGCAACACGCCGCTCGCCATATAATTATACACCGACAGCATATAGCTGCGCAGTCCGGCGTCGAACGCCGCGCTACGGTCAGCGGTCGCGCCGCCAAAGCCCGCCATATTCGAACGGGTGTCGGAACGGGGGTCGGACCAGTTGGCCATGAAATTCGTCTCCTTTGTCGGTCATCCAATGCCGACACCTCTATTATCGCCCTTTTGCCCGGCATATTCAAGTCCGGGGTGCAGCAGCATTCTTACGTTACAATTGGCGCGGGCGTTCGCTAAACGCTATCACCGCCTTATGCATCGCCTGTTCGTCGCCGTCCGCCCACCTGCCAGCCATCGCGCCGCGCTGCTCGCCATCATGGCGGACATGGCCGGTGCCCGGTGGCAAAGCGATGCCCAGCTCCATCTCACCCTGCGCTTCGTCGGCGAAGTGGATCGCCATCGCGCCAATGATCTGGTCGATACGCTCCGGCTCATCCGCTTTACGCCCTTCGACGTCGCGGTCGCGGGGGTCGGCCTCTTCGATCGCAAGGGCGTGGTCGACACCCTCTGGGCCGGGGTCGAACCGCGTGATCCTCTCGCCAGCCTGCACCGCAAGATCGATCGCGCCTGCGTCGCCGTCGGCTTGCCGCCCGAAGGCCGCGCCTATCGACCGCATATCACGCTGGCGCGCTTCGGTCGGGGCGGCGGTCTGCTCGACCCGTTCCTCGCCCGCCACGCTGCCCTGACCAGCCCGCCCTTTGCGGTCGACAGCTTTGCCCTGTTCGAAAGCCATCTTGGCCATGACGGGGCCAGCTATCACGCGATCGCCCGTTTCGGCGCCCATGTCGGCGAAGGCAATTTCCAAGATTGAAGCGCGGCAGGCCAGGCCCGCCGCGCGCCATCATCACTTCACGACATCATTTCGCTGCGATAACCCCGCACGCAATGCGCCCATCCGCATTACCGGCCGGATCGCTCTTATTATCGTCCGCCTGCGCATGAATCACGACCGCCGCGCCATCGGCATCCATCAACGGCGTCGACCCGCCGCTGATCATGCCGCCCGCAACATGATATTCAATCTCGCCCGTGCCGTCCGGTCCGGCCAGCATATTGGGCATGTCGCCCATATGCATGCCTGCCGGATTATCCTTGCCATGCTGGCGATTGGTCGGATTCCAGTGGCCGCCCGCGCTGGTAAAGTCGGGTCCGGTGCAAGTACCCGTCGTGTGGATATGGACGGCATGCGTGCCGGGCGTCAGGCCCATCGCCTTGACGACGACATGCAGCCCATCGGCCGCCTGCGTGATCATCGCCTCGCCCCGCGCACCACCATCGCCCGCCATCAGCTTGGCCCCCGCCATCGGCGCGGCGCTCGATGTGCTGTCCGACATGGTGGCACAACCCGTCGCGGCCATGGCGAGAGGAAGGGCGAAAAGCAGGGGCTTGAAATGCATGATATACTCCCGGTGAGACGATACTGACTGGGCGAACGCTACAACAGGTCATTTTGTTGCAAATCATCGCCCCTTGTCGTGACGTACACGGAATAAAGATAGCAGACGCAGACCGCCAGCGCGATTTACTGTCGGCACGACCAGATACCCATCCGCCATCTCAGCCTGGCGCTTCCCGGTCCAGGGTTGGCAACACCATGGAAGCAAACCACCCCGCTCCCGGCTATCCGTCGACCCCGATCGTAACTGATAGATCCCGTTCCCCGGCGAATGCCGGGGTCCAGTCCGGAGCATAGAACCGGCTTCGGCCGGAGCACAACGTCCAATGGTCTCTTCACTGCGCTCAGCCATCAGACAAGGCGATTTCGCACATGCCGCGCCCGAACCACTCGGCACCCACAACTTTAAACGCAAAGAAAAAGGGGCTGGTCTTGCGACCAGCCCCTCATCCATTCTCCATCCCGAAGGACGGAAAATCTTACATGCCCGAACCGGGACCGTAGGTGATTTCCACGCGACGGTTCTGCAGTTCGCGAACGCCGTCGGCGGTTTCGACGCGGGGGTTCGTTTCACCGAACGCCTGGGTCGTCATCACGCCGTCAGGGATACCCTTCGACGCCATATAGGCCTTAACGGCGTCAGCGCGACGCTGCGACAGACCGACGTTGTACGAAGCCGAACCCGACTTGTCCGCATAACCTGCCAGCATGACCTGGGCGCTGCCGCAGTTGCTGTAGGCCGAAACCGCGTTGTCCAGGATGGTGGCGGCGTCAGGCGTGACGTCCGACTTGTCCCATTCGAAGAACACGATGTACGGTCCGGGGCTGCATTCCGCGACCGGAGGCGGCGGCGGAGGCGGCGGCGGGGGCGGCGGGGGCGGCGGGGGCGGCGGGGGCGGAGCCGCTTCAACCGGCGAACCGAAGTTGTAGGTCAGGCCGAGCAGCAGGCTGTGCGTGCGCAGCTTGGTGCTTGCAGTCGAACCGGCAACGCCATAGGCCGAAGTGTAGGCCGGGATCAGCTCGATATCGTCCTGGTTGAAGAAGCGATACTTGAGCGAAACGTCGACATTGTTGGTGACGGGGTAACGCACGCCGGCCAGAGCCTGCCATGCAAAACCGGTGTCACTGTCGTTGACGATGTCCGAAGCGACCTTGCCGCGCGAAACGCCGACACCGCCGCCGACGAAGCCCTGCAGGCCGTCATCGGGACCGAAGTCGAGCAAGCCGTTCAGCATGAACGACAGAGCCGAAGCCGCGCCGCCGAAGCCGGTCTTGTCAAGGTCGATCTTGGCGCGCTTGTAAGCCGCTTCGGCTTCCAGGCGGAAACCACCAAAATCATAGCCGATATTGGCATCGACATCATAACCCTTATGATAATCGATCGAAGGCGCTGCACGACCACCAGCCGGAACGGCCGAGAAGGTCATGTTCTGGTCTTCGACCAGGAGCACACCGGCGTCTACGCCAATGTACCAGCTGTCGTCACGTGCCATGGCCGGGGTGGCCAAGGCAGTGGTAGCAAGAGCAGCCGCGAGGGCAAGCTTCCGCATCTGAATTCCCCTTTCAAAAGTGTCACGAAGGACTGCTGAAACCCTGTATCGGGAAGAAGGTTTCATGGCAAGTCCACAAATAGAGAAACCGTTGCAAAAATAGCGCAGTAGCACGCTGTTCGTGGACGGATCAGGCTATTTAACATCCCCCTAATGCTAAAAGGTAAACACCCCAACAAAAAAATGGGATTGTTACAGAATTACGAATGAATGAGGCCATGTGCCCGCAAGGCAGTCAGCATCAGGGCGATGCTATTACGCGCCTGCGCGTCGATCGTTTCGCCCCCGGTCGGGGCTGCGATTCCCGGTTGCCGCGTCCCGACGACTTTCAGCTCGTCGATATACAGCCCGTCGCCCCGCTCGGCAGCACCGCGCCAGGCACTGCCATCATGCTGCAGTGCATGATGGCGATCCACAACCAACAGCCGCAATCCCGCCTGCGGAGCGATAAATCGCCACCCGCCGTCGGTCCATAACGCCACCGCACTGTCATTCCCGTCCCACGCCCCCGTCGCCTCCTCAGCGACGATCCAGCATTGGCCGATCTCCGGCGCAACCGGCGGGCTGGCCAGGTCCGCGCTCTGCGCGACCCCGTGAACCAGCGCGTCGATCCGCACCAGCGCCTCATTGTGGAACATTTCCTTTTGCGCCTGCCCGGCGAATAAAAAGGGCAAGGCCCATCGCGGCGTCCCGTCCATATCCCGTCTCCCGATAAAGTCCGCCGATGATCAGGCGATGAAATCGATCCGCGCCGCCCGTCCGGTCGCCCGCGTCCCCACCTGCCGCACCTCCAGCACCAGCGCGCGCCCAGCCACCCCGTCCGCCGCAATCATCGCCGCGTCATACTGCCATTGCGGCGTCGCGCTTTCGGTCGCCCGCGCCACCGCCCCGCCGTCCAGCACCGTCACCGCATAGCGCTCGCTCTCCTCGCCCAGCGGCACGTCGCCCCCGCTCGCCCAGCGCCACCCGTTGCGGCTGCGCCGTGTCCAGCCGAACGCCCAGCCGTCCGCCGTCGCCCGCGCAACAAGATGCACCGGCGCAGGCGGCATCACGGCATCCCCAGCGATCGTCAGCGCCGCCGCCACCGGCGCAGCATCGCCACGCCCCACCGCGCGCACCTCGACCATCGCGCCGATCTCGCCCTGCCCGCCCAGCGCCGTCAGCGGCTCGACCAGCCGATCCTCCTCGATCAGCAGGAAAGCCTCGCCCGCTTCATGCCCCGCCATCGCCCATTCACTCCCGCGCAGCCCCCGCCGCAACCCGCGCAACATGAACCGCCCGGCCCCCAGCGCCTCGACGCCTGCAAACTGCATCAACTCGCGCCCGACCAGGCACAGATTCCGCCCCTGCGCCAACCCCGCCTCATCGGCCGGAAACACATCCATATCGTCGGCCAGCAACGCCACCGTCAGCGCATGACGCGCATCCACCAACGTCGCGCTCCCGACCGGCAAGGCCGTCTCCGCCACGCCGACCACCGCGCGCGGCGCGCTCGGCCCGATCGGCACCGCCTCGCCCGTCCCGCTCATCACGAACAGCGCCGCGCTGCGCCACCCCGCGCCCCCGCTCGCCGCCGCCACGATCAGCGGCCCGTCGGCCAGCCCCTCGCGCACCGGCGGCAATTCGGCGAGCATCAAGTGCGTCGCCCCATGCGGCGCATCCACCTGCCGCACGATCGCGCCGGATGACGCCGCGCCCGGCATCACCGGCCCGGCCCCCGGCACCCGGCGCAGCGCCAGCCGCACCGCCATGCCCTCCCATTCCCGCTCCTCGATCCGCCACAGTCCCGGCGCATCGGCCACGCTCACCACCGCGCCCACCGCCAGCGCCAGCGCCGACCAGTCGCACCGCAGCGTCATCGTCGCCCGCCCGGCCCATCCCGCCTGCAACCGCGCCCCCGCCAGCGTCCGCGCCGCGCCAGCCTCCAGCACGGCAGGCAGTTCGACGCCGCGCTCGACCCGCCCCGGTCCCGGCCGCATCACCCGCTGCACCCCCGCCTGATAATCGCGCGCGCCGTCATAATGGCGCAGCGACAGCGCCACCGGCACCGTCTCGGCGGCCGCCGCAGACCGCCGACACGCTGACCGATCGCACCCCCGCCCCCGACAGCAATTCGCGCCATCCGCCCGAATCCTTGGACGTAATATTCACCGCCTCGCCATTTACGGACAATTGCGTAGTCCGCATCCCCGCCACGGTCGCATATGTTGCGGGGATGTTGCCGTCCCCCACTTTCAACAGAAACGCACTTCCTTTTTCGACGCCCATGGCGCATCCTTTCATCAGTCAAAGCGTGCAAAACGCAGGTTCAGGAGAGTCCCGATGTTTCTGATTATGTCGCTGGTCACGATGCTGGCCGCCGCCCCTTCGGCCGACGCGGTCGGCACAGGCCGCAAGGCCTATTCCCAATGCCTGTCCGCCCAGGTGAAGCCGGGCCTCGACAAGAAATTGCCGCTCGGCGACTTCCAGTCCGAGATGAAGAAGAACTGCGCCGACAAGGAAGCCGCCTTCCGCGCCGCGATCGTCGCCACCGACAAGGCCGACGGCATGTCGGAAAAGGAGGCACAAGCCGACGCCGACGACCAGATCGCCGAATATGTCGACAAGATCACCGCCGAATATGAAGACTATAACCGCCCCAGCTGACGGAACATGACTCACGCCCACTGTTCCCCGACGAAGGTCGGGGTCCAGTCCCACCCTCTGAACTGGACCCCGGCCTTAGTGTTTTATCCCGTCTGTTTGTATAGAGTTGTCTGGAGTGGCTGCTGGATTGCGCCATCTTGCCAAGCGAGGATATCATGCAGATTCACTTGCACCCTAATACCCGAACGACGCCCAAGACGCGGGCTTTGATCCAGTCGAGCACGCTGTTGGTGGCGCAATTGGCCCGCCAACTCGGTGTCAGCGAAACCTCCGTGCGGCGCTGGAAAGCCAGAGATCACGTCACCGACGGATCGCACACCCGGCTTAGGCTGGGACAAAGCACCTCGCCGACCGACGAAGCGCTCATTCGCGAACTGCGGCAGGATATCGGCCTGAGCCTCGACGACATCGTCCAGGTCATGCAGCGGTGCGTCAATCCCGCCCTCTCGCGCCGCGCCAGCAGCCCTCGACACTCGCATCCGCGATCACATAGCCGCGCCCGTCGCGGCCGAGGCCCACCACCACGATCCCGCACGCATCGCCATGCGCGGACGCGGGCGGATCGACCGCCACCACCACCCGCGTCAGCGCCGCCGCGTCGCCCGCGCCGCCCGGCACATGCGCCACCCGGCACCGCTCGATCAGGTCGCGGCTCCACAAAGCACCCGCCACCTCCTCGATCAATTCGCCATCCAACTCCTGCCGCCCCAGCCGCGTGCCGCCATAGCTGCGCGTCATCGCCGCGATGAAGCCATCGGCCAGGTTGGCGCTATTTTCCACCGTCCGCCCGCGCGTCACCACCACATCGCCATCCGCCACCAACCGCCGCACCAGCGCCACCGGGCGTGGCGTCGTCGTCGCCATCACCCGCGGCGCGCTGCCCAGCCGCATCGTCATCATGAAATTATCCCAGGCGCTTTCCGCAAAGGGCCATTTGGCGATCTCGTCGGCCCAGCCGTGGCTGAACTGCGGCCCGCGCAAACTCTCCGGCTCCGCTGCCCCGAACAACATCGCCACCGCACCATTGGGCCAGATCAGCTTGCGCAGCGCGGGCGCAAAGACCGGGCGGCACCACCAGGGCGCAATCGCCAGCAGGCCCGACACGCCTTCCACCATCACCCGCCGCGCTTCGCCCAGCGTCGCGCCGACGAGCGCGATCCGCGCGCCCGGATCACTCTCGGCAATCCCGCGCGCCCATTCCGCCCCGGCCCGCGTCTTGCCAAAGCCGCGCCCCGCCATCATCAACCAGATGCGCCAATCGCCCGGCGGCGCCACCTGCCCCGGACGCGCCACCGCGCTCCAATCATGCGCCAGTGCCTCGCTCGCCACCGGCCCCAGCGACCGCAACAGCCGGTCGCGCTCGCCCGGCCGCTCGGCCAGCCATTCGATATGCGAACTCTGCATCGCCCTCCCCTTATCGGGGCGGCGATACCGCCCCCTATTTGCGCGGCGCCATGCCCCCGAACGTCACGATGCTCGCCGCGCCACCCTTGCCGATCGCCGCCACGCCGATGAAATGATCGTCGACCACGACGTCCTTCAGCACCGTCTCGGTCGCGCCGGTCACGACCCGGCTGTCCGCCCAATCCTGCGCATCGGCCCGCCGCCAATAGACCTTGTAAGCGCTCGCCCCCGGCACCGCGTCCCAGAATACCCGCGTATCCATCGACAGCGCGCCATCGAGCGACACGACCGCAGGCGCAGCCGGCGCGCTTGCCAGCGTCCGCAACGCCGCGACATTCAGCGCCGTCACCTTCGCCAGATAGGGAAAGTCCATCCCCTTGACGGTATCGCCATAGTCGCGGCCACCCTCGACGCGCAGGTCCTGATGCTGCCGATCATAATTTTCGATCCCAACCGAAAAGCGCACCGCCGGATAGCCCGCCTCCAGCAGCGGCGTATGATCGCCACCCCGCCCGAAGCGATCGGGCCGCCGCACCGCAAACACATCCAGACCGATTTGCGGATTGGCCTCGGCAATGTCATCGATCGCCTTGGCCAGCGCGCGCGACGGCCCGTCATCCTCGCCGCCAATCCCACGCCGCGTCATCCCCGCCTTGGCATCCTCGGCCGACCGTATCCCTTCGGAAAACACCCGCACTCGGTCAGCGACGATCCGGCCATTCTGCCCGGTCGTATTGCCGACAATATCGTTGTTCAGCATCGCCCGCACCTGCCAGCCGCGCGCCTTGGCGGTGTTGGCCAGCAACTTGCCGCCCAGCAAGCCCTGCTCCTCACCCGACAGCAAAGCGTAAACGATCGTCCCGTCGAACTTCTCTCCGGCCAGCACCCGCGCCGCTTCCATCACCAGCGCGCTGCCCGACCCATTGTCATTCGCGCCCGGCGCATCGCTGGTAAAGTCCATCACATCGCTGACCCGGCTGTCGATATGCGCCGCGATGATCACCACCTGATTGGGATCACCCGCCCCGGTCTGGATCGCCAGCACATCCACCACATCCGCGCCATCAGGCACCCGCGGCCCGGTAAAGCGCTCCGACACGCTCTCGACCTTCAAACACCCGCCACAGGTTTTGGATATGCGCGCAAACTCCGCCGCCGCCCAACCCCGCGCCGCCCCAATCCCCCGCTTGGGGTCGGTCGACGAAGACAAAGTATGCCGCGTCCCGAAACTCACCAATTTCTCGACAGTGGCCTTGAGCCGCGCCGGATCAGGCGCCTGGGTCTGGGCGAGTACAGGAGTGGAAAGCGCCGAAGCAGCAACGAGCAAAGACAGGATTTTCATGAACGCCACCCTATCGCCTGTTACACGCCTGTAAAGCCGTCTTACCCGTCCATCTAAAGCCCTCTCCCGCTCTTCGCGGGAGAGGGTTGGGTGAGGGTCTTTCTTACTATATAACCGAGCGCAATGCATCCGGTCCGTCGCCAGATAAGCCCCCATGCGAGCCGCCTTCGCCGCGACATGACCGACGTCGAGCGCGCGGTCTGGGCCGCCTTGCGCAACCGTCAACTCGAAGGCTTCAAATTTCGCCGACAAGCGACCGTCGGGCCATTTGTCGTGGATTTTCTATGCGTCGAAGCCGCGCTGATAATCGAACTCGACCGCGGTCAGCATAGCGAAGAGGCTGATCGCGCCCGCACCGAATTTCTCGAAGGGCGCGGGTTGTGCGTCATGCGTTTCTGGAACAGCGACGTAGTGGACAATTTCGACGGCGTGATCGAGGCTATTCGTATGGCTCTTTTGCAGAAGAAGACCCTCACCCAACCCTCTCCCGCAGGCGGGAGAGGGCTAGAATTACCCTCCGCATAGCCCTCGACAACCACACCGCACACCGGATTCCACGCCACCCCTCATTTCCCGCTTGACGACCCGCCCTGCCGCATCACAACTGCGCGTCCGGCTCCCACGAGCCGGACCATTTGGGGGGATCATCAATGAACATCGTTACAGGCGCCGTCACCGGCGTCATTGCCTGCCTGTGCGCGACCACCGCCATGGCGCAGGTCACCACCATGCCTGCCGCGCCCGTCGCCACCATCATCGCTTCGCCCGGCAGCAATGTCCTGCGCGCAGGCACGCAGATCGCGCTGCGCACCGCCGAACCACTCACGACCGAAGGCAAATTGCTGCGCATCGGCCAGCGCGTCCAGCTCGAAGTCGCCGAATCCGTCCTGCTCAATAACCAGGTCATCATTCCCGCGGGCAGTCCCGCCGTCGGCGAAATCACCGATGTCCGCAACAAGGGCATGTGGGGCAAATCGGGCCGCATTAACGCGCGCGTCCTCTACGTCCGCGCCAATGGCACCCAGATCCGCCTGACCGGCCAGTTCGATGACAAGGGCAAGACCGGCACCGCCGGCGTCGTTGCCGCCATCGCCTTCATCCCAATCGCCGGCTTCGTCACCACCGGCACCAGCGCCAAAATCCCGCTCGGCGCGCCCGTCACCGGCTTTCTCGACGAAGACATCAGCGTAGCCTTCGCCCCGACCCAGCCGACCACCATCTCGGTGCCCGCGCCCCAGCCGGTCCAGGCCACCCCCGCCGCCCCGGCAACCCAGCCCAAGCCAACAACCGCCGCGCTGGTCGACCCATCGCTGGAAATAAAGCCCCGCTAACCCCCTTCTTCCCTTAAAGCCCTCTCCCGCTTTTCGCGGGAGAGGGTTGGGTGAGGGTCTTCCTTCCTTCTTTCTTCCTGAAAGCACCTCCGGACAACTACCTAACGACCACCCCGCCGCCCCGGCCCATAGTCGCGCCAACCATCCCCATCAGGAGACGACGCATGAGCGAACATGGCCAGGATCTGCACAGCCTCTTCCCGCAAGCCACCGACCGGCTGCACGAGCTGAAACTCAACGACGCGCACTTCCGCGCGCTCGCCGATCGCTATCACGCCCTGCTCGGCGAAATCACGCCCATCGAGGATGGCACCGCCCCCGCCTCGGACGAACGGCTGGAGGATCTCAAGAAACAGCGCCTCGCCCTGCTCGACCAGATCGGCGCGCTGATCGCCGCCGAACCCGCCGCCTGACAGCCTGGCGGGGGCGCCCCTCACGTCCCCGTCGCCGCCCGCTTGCGCGCAATCTCGTCCATCGCGCGGCGCAGGCGCGCCACCGCGTCGGGGCTGTCGGGCCGCTGCACCCCCGCCGCCGCGCGATAGGCCGCCACCTTGTCGCGATGCCGGATCAGCAGTTGCAGCGCCAGTTTCAGGTCGCGCCCGCGCTTCACCTTGCGGCTCTTCACCGCCCCCTCGCCATCCAGCACGATCTCCTCGCTCTCGCTGCCGAACAGCACTTCGCGCATCAGCATCGCCTCGATCTCGGCATAGCCGATGTCGATCGCCCGGTCCCAGTCGGCGGCAAAGCGTGCGTCGCGCTGCCGCCGTTCATAGGCGCCCGCGCGCCGCACCCCCGCCACCCGCGCCGCCTCGCTGACGTTGCAGGTGGTCGCCAGCACCTCCAGAAATTCCCTTTCCTGCGCCCTGGTCCAGCTATCCTTGCGGGCCTTGCGCTGTTGCGCGCGCGTGCCGTCCGCCACCGCCTGCCGCCCCGGCCGCAGTTCCACCCCCGCACCGTCCGCCATCCCAGCCCCCGCAACGCAAAAAGGGCCGACCCGCCCGGATCAGCCCTTTGGTTCGCCGCGTCATCCGCGACTCACATTTTTCCACTATGCCGATATGTGCCAGAACAGCGTGACGATGTCAAGCCCAATGTTCCAGATAGGTTACTTCTCCACCATCGCCGCGATCATCGGCGCTTCCAGATCCATCGCCGCCGCCACGCTCGGCCGCGCCTTTACCCGCTCCAGCCACCCCGCCACCTTGGGCCAGCGCGCCGCATCCAGCGCATCCGACACATAGCCGATATTGATCAACGGACAGCCCGCCGCCAGGTCCGCCAGCGTGAAGCGATCCTCCACCAACCAACCACCTTCCGGCAACACACCCTCCAGATAGTCATAGAGTCCCGGCAGCTCCTCGGCCTCCGCCTTGTCCGCCGCCGCCAGGTCCGGCTCGCGCTTCAACCGTCTGGCCACCGCCCGGTTGAAGAAGATCTTGGCCCCCACCGGCTGCGCCACCGTGTCGCCAAATTCCTCATACCATATGGTCCGCGCCCGCGCTTTGGGTTCGGCCGGGATCATCTCCGTGCCGGGGCGCAACGCATCCATATAGGTTATGATCGCGGTCGAATCGCACAACAGAAAGTCGCCATCCTCCAGCGCCGGTATCTTGCCGAAGGGCGACCCGTTCAGATAGCCCTCGCCACCGCGCCCGAACCCGGCCGCCTGCACCTCGACCTCGATGCCCTTCTCGGCGGCAAAGGCGATCACCTTGCGCACGAAGGGCGACGGCCGCGACCCGTGGATAATCATGCAAACGGCTCCTTTGGTTCGACTCACTGGGCCGAACCATGACAGATCAGTAGCAAATCGCAACCCTCATGCCGCTTGCGGAAGGTCCGCCACAAACGGCGCGATCACCGCCATCACCCGCGCCACCGTCTCCGCCTTTTCGCCGACCGGCGCGACATAGTCGATCACGCTGCGCGCCGCCTCGACGCCCGCCCCGCGCGCGATCGCCCAGGCCGCCAGATAATGCGCCGCCATGCACCCGCCTGCGCTCGCCACATTGTCGCGCGCCACGAACGGCGCCTCCAGCACGCGCAGCCCGGCCGCGATCGCCATCGGCTGGCTCGTCCGGTCGGTGCAGACCGGCATGTCGCCGACCAGCCCCAGCGCCCCCAATATCAGCGCGCCCGAACATTGCGACCCGATCAGCTGCCGCGCCGGGTCCAGCCTTATGCGCGCCATCAACGCCGCATCATTGGCCACCTCCAACCGCCGCGCCCCGCTACCGACCAGCACCACATCCGCCTCCGCCGCCCATTCCAGCGGCTGCTGCGTGCGCACCTCGACCCCGTTCATCGACACCACTTGCGCATCCGGCGCACAAATCTCCGCCCGCCACCCCTTCACCCGGTTCAGCAATGCCAGCGCCACGAAACTGTCCAGTTCATTGAACCCATCAAACGTCAAAACCGCAACCCGCATCAGATCCTCCTGTCGATCCAATGCCCCTACCCCATCGCTATTAGTGACGCCCGATCCGATCCCCAGACATTGGCCCCCAAACCTTCTCCCCCACGGGGAGAGGGATAAGCAGCCTTATCCCGGCGAAGTCCGGGATTAGGCGAAGTTGGAAGAGGGGGCTCAACGCCAGACACCCGCCCGCCCCACCTTGACCCCAAACCATATGATCCATATACGATCCATATACACTTCATATAGCAGGACACCCCATGGGCATCGTAAAAATCGCCGACGACCTCCACGAACAAGCCCGCCGCGCCAGCGCGCCGATGTGCCGCTCCATCAATGCGCAGGCGGAATATTGGATGAAGATCGGCATGTTGGCCGAAGCCAATCCCACCCTCTCCTTCAACGACATCGTCCGGCAGCAATATGCCGCCGCCCATGTCGAACTGGCGCAACGGGCCGCCGCCTGAGATGGTCAAAACCCCCGACGAACTGGCGCTGATGCGGCAATCGGGCCAGCTGCTCGCCGCGGTCTTCACCATGCTCGACCGCCAGCCACTTGCGGGCCTCTCGACCATGGCCGTCAACGATCTGGTCGACCGCTATATCACCCTGGACCTCGCCGCCCGCCCGGCGAGCAAGGGCCAATATGGCTTCCAATATGTGCTGAACTGCTCGATCAACCATGTCGTCTGCCATGGCGTGCCCGATGCCGACACCGTCATCCGCGACGGCGACATCATCAATCTCGACATCACGCTGGAAAAAAACGGCTTCATCGCCGATTCCAGCAAAACCTACCTCGTCGGCGACGTCGCCCTCGCCGCCCGCCGCCTCGTCCGCGTCACCCAGGAAGCGCTATGGCAGGGCATTGCCCAGGTCCGCCCCGGCGCGCATCTGGGCGACATCGGCTTTGCGATCGAGCGCCACGCCAAGCGCAACGGCTATAGCGTCGTGCGCGACTATTGCGGCCACGGCATTGGCCGCGAAATGCACGAAGAGCCGCAAGTCCTCCATTTCGGCCGCCCCGGCACTGGACTTCCCTTGGCCGAAGGCATGGTCTTCACCATCGAACCGATGCTCAACCAGGGCAGCCGCAAAGTCTCGACCCAGGATGATGGCTGGACCGTCACCACCAACGACGGCAAACTCTCCGCCCAATTCGAACACACCGTCGCCGTCACCCGCACCGGCGTCGAAGTCCTAACCCTCCGCCCCGACGAAACGCCACTCTCGGCACGCCGGGCATAGTAGAACAAGTTGCACCCACCCACTCCGTTCGTCCTGAGTAGCTATTGAGCTTGTCGAAATGGCGTATCGAAGGATAAGCGCTACGCGGATGCTTCGATATGGGTCTTCGACTTCGCTCAGCCCCTACTCAGCACGAACTGGCATTGTAAGTACGAGGCGACAAATCTCCCCCCCAAACCTTCTCCCCCACGGGGAGGGATACGCAGCCTTGGCGGCGCAGCCGCCTAGGCGAAGTTGGAAGAGGGGGCTCGACGCTGGCGCATCATCCGACACGCTCCACCCCGACAAAACCCCGTAATATAAGCTAAATCCCGTTCCCCGGCGGAGGCCGGGGTCCAGTTCAGGCCGTCGGACTGGACCCCGGCCTCCGCCAGGGAACGCCCCACTACCCCCCAACCCGCACCCCAGACCGGGTATAATCAATCCGTATCCGCACCCAGCTCCCCACCTGCGGCTTGCCATTCACGCGCGGGGGGCGGACCAGGAATTGCCAGGCGGCCAGCCGCACCGCGCGGGCATAGCCTGACCCCATCGGCGATTCGCCCAATATCTGGCAGTTTTCCACATGATAATGGTCGACCGTCTTGCACGCGACCAGGCCCCAGCCTTCGGGCGGCGCATTGGCGGGGATATAGGTGGACAGCTCGCTATTGGTCGGCCGCCGATACCATTCGGCGTTGAACAATTGCACCCCGCCCGGCCCCTCGCCCGGCCCCGCGACCGCCGCACTATCGCCCTGTCCCGCCGCCGCACCCTGCGCCGCCTTGGGCATGTTGCCGATATCCGCCGCCGCCATCTGGTCGCGGCTCATCGTCAGGAAGGGGAAGGGCGCGGGCGGCTCCTCGACCGGCTGCTCCGTCGGCCGGGGCGGGCGCACCACCGCCTCGGACTGTTTGGGCGGGCTGGCCTCGTCCTGCTCGCGCTTCTCCGCCTTGGGCGCGCGCTTCTGCTCCTGCTCGGTCTTGGTTCCCGTTTCGACATCGAACGTCACCGGCAGCCGGTCCTCGACCTTTTTCGGCTCGAACGAGGGCGACAAAGTGAACAGCCCCAGCAGCAAGATGGCGTTCAGCACCAGCGCAAACGCGATACCGCCCGCGCGCTGCCGCAGCCTGGCCCAGGGAATGGAAGAAAATGTCAAACGCGCGAACCGAACCGAACAGGGGAGAAGGGGTCTTGCCCAGACGGTGCCGCCCCGTCAACGCCGTCGCACCAATTCGCGATGGGCGGTGCCCTTGCGTACATAGGGTCGGCGCTTGGCGGGCCTTTGCATCACACGCCCCCTCTCCCCCCGGTCGCCCTGAGGCTGTCGAAGGGCCCCACTGAGCCGAAGGCGAAGTGCCTTCACTGCGTTCAGGCGAGGGCTTCGACAAGCTCAGCCCGAACGGGGATTGGGTTTACTCTCCCCATAAAGCGTACAATGCCCCCCACCCCAAAACCCCGCCACCACTGTCCGCATCGCTGACCGTTTCACCCCACCAAAATCGCTGGCGACCCGCAACGATCTCGGCTAGGTCGCCGCCCATGCTCAACAGGCTCTATCAATGGACGCTGGCCAAGGCCGCCCATGCCCATGCCGAACGCTGGCTGTTCGTCATTTCCTTTCTGGAATCGAGCTTCTTCCCCATCCCGCCGCACCCGCTATTGGGCCTGATGTGCCTGGCGCGCCCCGAACGGGCGATCCGCTTTGGGTTCATCTGCACCATCGCCTCGGTGCTGGGCGGGATGCTGGGCTATGCGATCGGCTTCTTCCTCTACGAGACGGTCGGACAGCAATTGCTGAGCGCGCTCGGCCTTGCCGATAAATTCCCCGTCGCCGCCTGCTATCTGCGCGAATATGGCGCAGAGATCATCCTGATCAAAGGCGCGACCCCGATCCCGTTCAAGCTGATCACCATCACCGCGGGTTTCGTCGGCCTGCCGCTCTTCACCTTCTTCTGGGCCAGCGTCGTCAGCCGCGCCTTTCAGTTCATGCTGGTCGGCTTCCTGTTCTGGAAATTCGGACGGCCGATCAAAGCCTTCATCGAAAAATATCTCGGCTGGCTCTCCGCCCTGTTCCTGGTGCTGATCGTCGGCGGTTTCCTCGCCGCCTCGATGCTCACCGGCGGCAGCGGCAAGGGCGACAGCTGCAGCCAGGCCACCATGGCAACCGTCGGCTGACCGCCCCCATGCGCGCCCTGCTCGACCTCCACCCTAGGAAGGCCGCGCTGCTGGCGGGCCTCGCCTCCGCCACCGGCTTTGCGCCGCTGTCGCTCTGGCCCGTCACGCTGCTCGCCCTCGCGCTGCTCATCCACCTGACCCAAAGCGCGCCCGACCGCCGCGCCGCCTTCACCTATGGCTGGCTGTTCGGCGTCGGCCAGTTCACCCTCGCCCTCCACTGGATCGCCCACGCCTTCACCTTTCAGGACGCCATGCCCCATTGGCTCGGCTATGGCGGCGTGATCCTCCTCTCCCTCTACCTCGCCCTCTTCCCCGCACTGGCGACGTTGGGCGCCTGGTGGCTGTCCCGCACATCCGTGCTCCTGCGAAAGCAGGAGCCCAGGGTCGAACGCCATGCCCTGCACCCTGGACGCCTGATTTCGCAGGCGCACGGCATATCGCCCTTCCCCCTCCTCCTCGCCGCCCTCTGGATCGCCACCGAATATCTCCGCGCCACCCTCTTCACCGGCTTCGCCTGGAACCCGATCGGCATCATCCTGCTGCCCAGCGGCGCGGCCATCGCCGCCACCCTCATCGGCACCTATGGCCTCGGCGCCCTCGTCATCCTCGCCAGCGCCGCGCTCCTCCTGATCGCCCGGCGGCAGATCGCGGTCCCCGCCGCGATGCTCGCCCCGCTCCTCCTCGCCGCGCTATGGGGCTGGCTCTCCCCCGCGCCCGCCACCCCGCCCGGCGCACCGCGCATCCGCGTCGTCCAGCCCAATATCGGCCAGGACGAGAAATATTCGCTCGAGCGCGAATTTGCCAATTTCCGCAAGCTGACCGCGCTGACCGGCCAGCCGCGCCCTGCCCCGCGCCTCATCTTCTGGCCCGAAGCCGCCATCCCCGCCTATCTCGACATGGAACCCGACTGGCGCGCCCGCCTCGCCGCCCTGCTCGGCCCCGGCGACCTGCTGCTGACTGGCGCCGACAAAGTCTATTTCAAACCCGTCGAGCAGGACGGCATCCTCGTCAACAAGCTGGCCGGGGCCAATAACAGCGTCTGGATCGTCACGCCCCAAGCCACGATCGCCGCCCGCTACAGCAAGGCGCATCTCGTCCCCTTCGGCGAATATCTGCCGCTGCGCTCCGTCCTCGAACCGATCGGCCTGTCGCGCCTCGTCCCCGGCGATGCCGACTTCTGGCCCGGCCCCGGCCCGCAAAGCCTGACGCTCCCCGCCACCACCGGCCGCCCCGCCCTCAGCATGGGCGTGCAGATCTGCTACGAGATCGTCTTCTCCGGCCAGGTGGTCGATCGCGCCAACCGCCCCGCCTTCCTCTTCAATCCCTCCAACGACGCCTGGTTCGGCCCCTGGGGTCCGGTCCAGCATCTCGCCCAAGCCCGCCTCCGCGCGCTGGAGGAAGGGCTGCCGATTATCCGGTCGACCCCCACCGGCGTCTCGGCGATCATCGACGCCCGTGGCCGCGTCGTCCATGCCCTCGGCCTCAACCGCGCCGGTTTCCTCGACTCCGGCCTGCCCCCACCGCTCCCGCCCACGCTTTTCGCACGGGTCGGCAATTGGGCACCCTTCGCCCTCATGCTGGCGCTCCTTGCCCTCGCCATTGCCATCCGCCCCAGCAAAAGCTAATAGCCACATAAACTATTCTTTATATCGTTTATCGGCCCAGCATCTTACGGGAGTCCTATGCGCAATCAATTTCTCTTCACCTCGGAATCCGTGTCCGAAGGCCATCCCGACAAGGTCGCCGACCAGATTTCCGACGCGATCGTCGATCTCTTCCTGTCGAAAGATCCCGAAGCCCGCATCGCCTGCGAAACGCTGACCACGACCCAGCTCGTCGTCCTCGCGGGCGAAATCCGCTGCAAGGGCGTCTATGAAAATGGCGCATGGGCGCCGGGCGCACAGGAAGAGATCGAAGCGACCGTCCGCGCGACCGTCAAGCGCATCGGTTATGAGCAGGACGGCTTCCACTGGGAAACCTTCCGCTTCGAAAACAACCTCCACGGTCAGTCCGCCCACATCGCCCAGGGCGTCGATGAAAGCGGCAACAAGGATGAAGGCGCCGGCGATCAGGGCATCATGTTCGGCTATGCGTCGGATGAAACCCCCGACCTCATGCCCGCCACCCTCTATTACAGCCACAAGATCCTCGAACGCCTCGCCCATGATCGCCACAACAAGGTGGTCGATTTTCTGGAGCCGGACGCCAAGAGCCAGGTGACGCTAGAATATATCGATGAAAAGCCGGTCCGCGCGACCGCACTGGTCGTGTCGACCCAGCATGCCCAGGGCATGGACAATGACGACAGCCGCGCCAAGCTGCGCGCCTATGTCAAGGGCGTGATGACCGAAATCCTGCCCGAAGGCTGGATGCCCGACGACGCCAGCATCTATGTCAACCCGACCGGCCTGTTCGAAATCGGCGGACCGGATGGCGACGCCGGCCTGACCGGCCGCAAGATCATCGTCGACACCTATGGCGGTGCCTCGCCCCATGGCGGCGGCGCCTTTTCGGGCAAAGACCCGACCAAGGTCGATCGCTCGGCGGCCTATATCACCCGCTATCTCGCGAAGAACATCGTCGCCGCCGGGCTGGCCCGTCGCTGCACGATCCAGCTCAGCTACGCCATCGGCGTCGCCGAACCGCTCTCGCTCTATGTCGATCTGCACGGCACCGGCACCGTCGAAGCCGCCGCGATCGAAGCTGTGCTGCCGACCCTGGTGCGCCTGACGCCCAAGGGCATCCGCACGCATCTCGGCCTCAACAAGCCCATCTACCAAAAGACCGCCGCCTACGGCCATTTCGGCCGCACCCCCGAAGGCGACTTCTTCCCCTGGGAAAAGACCGACCTGGTCGACGCCCTGAAGGCCGCGCTCTGACCTTTAAAGTCATCCTAGATACTCCGTTCGTGCTGAGTAGGGACTGAGCTTGTCGAAGGCCCGTATCGAAGCATCTGGCGCAGCGCCCGATCCTTCGATACGCCATTTCGACTTCGCTCAATGGCTACTCAGGACGAACGGATTGGGGATTATAGCCGGGCTCTAAGCAACCGGCCACCAACGGCAAAAAGGGCGCGGGATCAACCCCCGCGCCCTTTTGCATGTCAGCTCAAAAACAGGCTCACCAGATCGGCCGACGAAATCCCCGCCGACCGCAAGAAGCCCTGATAAAAATCGCACCCCTCGCGCGCCAGCAGGTCGAGCTGCTGCTCAGTCTCCACCCCTTCGGCGATGACCTTCAGCCCCAGCGACTTGGCCATATGGATGACCCCGCGCACGATGATCCGGTCGCGCGCGGTGCCTGCAATATCCTGCGCCAGCCCGCTGTCGATCTTGAGATAATCGAGCGGCAGGTTCTTCAAATAGGCCAGGCTCGAATAGCCCGTCCCAAAATCGTCGATCGCCACCGCCAGCCCCTCGGCCCGCAACGCCCTCAAAAGCGCCGACGCCGCGCCGATATCCTCGATCAGCCCGCTCTCGGTAATCTCGACCGTCAGCCGCGATCTTGGGAAACCGCTGCCATCGACCATCCGCAGCAATTCGCTCATGAAGCTCGGCTGGGCAATATCCGCCGCCGTCACATTGATCGACAGCCGCAGCGCCGACAGCGCCCGTGGCCAGGCTGCCGCCTGCCGCAACGCCTCCGCCTGGATATGCGCCGACAGCGGCAGCATATAGTCGGATCGCTCGGCGGTCGCGAACAGGATGCCCGCACCCAGCGGCCCATAATGGGGGTGGTTCCACCGCGCCAGCGCCTCGACGCCGCTGATCTGCGCCGAATGGACCGGATATTGCGGCTGGAACACGATGCCGATCTCGCCCCGGTCCAGCGCCAGCCGCAGGTCGGTCTCCAGCCGGTCGGCATCGACCTGGCGGCTTTGCTTGTCGGCCGACAGGATGCGAATGCCCTCGCCGCCCGCCTGCCGCGCATCGGCCAGCGCCGTCCCCGCCCGGCGCAGCATCAGCGTCGCATCATCGTCGCTCCGCGCCTGCGCAATCCCGCACCGCGCGATCAGGCGAATGAGATGATCGCCCGCGCTGAACGGCCGCCCGATCGCCCCGATCAACTGCCGCGCCAGGAAGGTCGCCCGGTCGCCGCCCGCCGCCTCGCCGGTCAGCCCGACCAGAAATTCCGTTCCGGCAATCCGCGCCACCATAGCCCCCGGCGCGACATCATCGACCAGCCGCTCGATCCGCCGCGCGATCCGCCCCAGCAGCGCATCGCCCACCACCTGCCCATAGGCGGCGTTCATCCGCTCGAACTGACTGATCGACAGCAGCAGCACCGTGGTCGGCAAACCCTGCCGCTGCTCCAACCACGCCAGCGCCGCCTGCCGCGATCGCACCCCGGTCAGATAATCGCGCGACGCGCTCTCGCGCTCATGCCCTTCCGACAGCCATTCGACATCGGCCGCGACCATCCCTTCCTCGACCCGCAGATGATGGACCAGCCGATCGCCCGGTCGACCGGGCAGCCCATGCGCCAGCGCATCGGGCGTCCCGCTGCGCAACATCGCCCGCACCGCCGCCAGCACCGCCCGCCGCTCCCCACGCGGCAAGCGCCGCACCAGAGAAGCAGGCGTCACCAGCGCCTCCGCCAGCCCCAGATGCGCCATCAGCCCGGCGCTCAGCCGCAGCCGCCCGTCGCGCTCCAACTGCCAGTAGAGCGCATCCCCCCGGCGGATACGCTGCGCCCGCTGGCTATGCTTGGCCCCGCCGCCCAGCCGTTCGACCAGCCGATGCGCCGATGCCAGCACCGCGCGCAATCCCGCATCGCCAAAGGGGGCCAGCAGGAAATGCGTCGCCCCCGCTTCCATCAGCGCGGGCACCCGCGCCTCGTCACTCCCGTCGATCAGCACGATCAACGCGCCGCCGCCCGCCTCCATCGCCGGGACCAAGGGCGCCATCAACCGCGCGGCGTCACCACCCTGGCGCATATCGACCAGCGCCACCTGCGCCTCGCTGCGCAAAAAGCGTTGCGGCGCATCGCCCGGCCGCCGCGCGCCGATCGCGCGCCAACCCGCCAGCCGCGCCGCATGGCACAGCCCGTCGCGGTCGCCCGGTGACAGGATGAACAGACTGCGCTGGCCGTCTGCGGCACTTTCTCCGCTCACTATATTCGTCCCCCGGCGCCGCGCATCGAAACGGCTTAACAGCAATGCGTTACCGACCTCTTGCCCCCGCTGCAACCGGGGTGCTTGCGCCGCTCCTGCCCATCGCCTACCTATCCCCCATGCTTCCGGCCCCTCCCCCGCGCACGCCGCTGACCGACGGCCTTGGTCGCCGGATCAGCTATCTGCGCATTTCGGTGACGGATCGCTGCGACCTGCGCTGCCGCTATTGCATGGCGGAAAAGATGCAGTTCCTCCCCAAGAATCAGGTGCTGACTCTCGAAGAGATCGCGCTGCTCGCTGATCTGTTCATCGCGCGCGGCATCACCCGCATCCGCCTGACCGGCGGCGAACCGCTGGTGCGCCGCGACATTGGCGAACTGGTGCGGCGGATCGGGCGGCATCTGGGCAATGGGCTGGACGAACTCACCCTCACCACCAACGGCACCCGCCTCGCCGATCATGCCGCGACGCTGATCGATGCCGGCGTCCGCCGCATCAATGTCAGCCTCGACAGCCGCGACCCCGCCCGCTTTGCCCATGTGACGCGCGGCGGCGACATCGCCACCGTTCTGCACGGCATCAGGACCGCCCGCGACGCAGGCCTCGCGATCAAGATCAACATGGTCGCGCTCAAGGGCGTCAACGAGGATGAAATCTTGCCCATGCTGCACTGGTGCGATGCGGAAGGGCTGGACCTCACCCTCATCGAAACCATGCCCTTGGGCGACACCGGCGAAGACCGCACCGACCATTATCTCCCGCTGACGCAGGTCGCCGCTACGATCGATGCCGCCCACCCGCTGACGCCCGTGCCCGACCGCACCGGCGGCCCGGCCCGCTATCACCGTGTCGATGGCCTGCACGCCCGGCTCGGCCTCATCACCCCGCTCACCCAGAATTTCTGCGCCGACTGCAACCGCATCCGCATGACCTGCGAGGGCAAGATCTTCATGTGCTTAGGCCATGAGGATCATGTGGATTTCAAGGCCGCCCTGCGCGAAGGCGGCCTGGACGCGGTCGAACCGCTGATCGACCGCGCGCTCCGCCTGAAGCCCGCCCGCCACGATTTCCGCATCGGCGCGGGCGAAACCGGCCCCGCCACCCGTCGCCACATGAGCGTCACCGGCGGATGATCGACGAACCCCGGCGCGCCCTCGTCGCGTCCCCTACCCAGGCCGCCAGAGCCGCCGAGGAGCGGCTCCGCGCCGCCTATGACTTCGTGCCCATTGAACAGGCCGACATGGTGATCGCGCTCGGTGGCGACGGCTATATGCTGCAAACCCTCCACGCCATGCTGGAGGCGCGGCGGATCGTCCCCGTCTTCGGCATGAACTTGGGCACCGTCGGCTTCCTCATGAACGAATGGCGGCTCGAACGGCTCGACCAGCGGCTGGAAAAGGCCAAGAGCTTCAAGGTCCACCCGCTACGCATGGTCGTCGACACCGTCGATGGCGAACAATTTTCCATCCCCGCCATCAACGAAGTCTCGCTGCTGCGCGAAACCCGCCAGACCGCCAAGCTGGAGGTGCAGGTCAATGGCCGCGCTGTCCTGCCCGAACTGGTGTGCGATGGCGTGCTGGTCGCCACCCCGGCCGGTTCTACCGCCTATAATCTCTCCGCCCATGGCCCCATCCTGCCGCTGGGGTCGGGCCTCGTCGCGCTGACCCCGATCAGCCCCTTCCGCCCCCGCCGCTGGCGTGGCGCGATCCTGCCCGAAAACACCGTCATCCGCTTCACCGTGCTGGATCCGGTCAAGCGCCCGGTCAGCGCCGTCGCCGACCAGCGCGAAGTGCGCGACGTCGCCCAGGTGGAGGTCCGCATCGACCGCGCGACCCCTTTGACCCTGCTGTTCGACCCCGAACACACGCTCGATGACCGCATCGCGGCCGAGCAGTTCATCGCCTGATCGCAAGCCAAAAAAATCATCAGATTAACGCTTGCCATTCCGCAAAACCCGCTGCTATAGGCGCGCTCTGCCCGGTGAGAGCCGGGCTGCTCCCTGATAGCTCAGCGGTAGAGCATTCGACTGTTAATCGAATGGCCGTAGGTTCGAATCCTACTCAGGGAGCCAACATCCTTCTCTTACGAAGGATCAGCCAGCGTCAGCCACCTGGCCATTTTCACCCCCCGACGTCGCAATCAATCGCGCCCGCAACCAGGACAGACCCCGGTCCGCCGCCCGCGCGCTGTGAAACTGCATCATCTCGCGCATCGACGGCAACGGGAATGGCGGCTCGCACACGATCAGCGATAATTGCGGGGCCAATTCGCGCGCCAACCGCTCATGCATCAACGCCAGCCGCGTCGTGCCGGGCAGCATCCAGGGCACCTGGGTAAAGGCCGCGCAGATGATCTCGATCCGCCGCTGCCGCCCCTGATCGCGCAGCACATCGTCGATAAACGTCCCGTCCCGCGACACGCTCACCACGATATGCCCGCTATTGTAAAAGGTGTCGGCATCTAGTGGCTGGTGCAGCACCGGGTTGTTGGCGCACCCCACCACCACATGCCGCTCCTCGAACACCAGTTCGCGCGGATGTATGGGACTGAGATATTTTTCCGGCGAGATAATGAGGTCGATGTCACCATCGTCCAGCCGTTCCAAAATGTCCGATCGCGGCAGCGTGATCTCGATCTGCACCCCCGGCGCTTCCGCCTGCAAAGACCGCAGCGCCGGACCGAGCAGGACGGTCGTGATATAGTCCGACGCAACGATCCGAAACCGCCGCCGCGACTGCGCCGGATCGAAATGCATCCCGCTCGCCAAGATGCCGCGCAGATTCAGCACCGCCGCCGCAACATGGGGGGCGAGCGACAGCGCGCCCGGCGTCGGCACCATCCGCTTGCCATGCTGCACCAATATGTCGTCGGAAAAAGCCTCGCGCAGCCGTTTCAGCGCTGCGCTCATGGCCGATTGCGTCAGGTTCAGCCGCTCCGCCGCCCGCGTCACGCCGCGCTCCTGAATCAGCACGTCGAAGGCGATCAGCAAGTTCAGATCAAATTGGTCGAGTCGCATCCATCAATCCTATTTGTGGAACTGCATTGAAACAAATCGTTATGATAATTTTACCGAACTTGCCACAGGTCAATGCGAAGGCGCTGCCCGATACGACGCGCCGCATGGGAGGATATCATGAAAACATTGCTTCTGGCTGGAACTGCCGCCATCCTGACTTTCGGCATCGCACAGAGCGCCTCGGCTCAACAGGCCGATGTCGCCGTGCAGGACAGCGCCGAACCCGCCAATGACGGCCTCGCCGACATCGTCGTCACTGCCCAGCGCCGCACGGAATCGCTGCAGCGCGCCGCGCTTGCCGTATCGGCCGTGACCGGCGACGATCTCGCCAAGTCGGGCATCACCGAAACCGCCAATCTCGGCAAGCTGGTCCCCTCGCTGGTCGTCCAGCCGACCGGCGGCACCACCAGCTTCTTCCTGCGCGGCGTCGGCACCAGTTCGCAGAACAGCTTTTCCGAAAACGCCATCGCCTTCAACTTCAACGGCGTTTATGTCGGCCGCCCGACGGCCCCTGCCGGCGTGTTCTATGATCTGGAGCGGGTCGAAGTGGTCAAGGGACCGCAGGGCACGCTTTATGGCCGCAACGCCACCGGCGGCGCCATCAACGTGCTGCCGAAAAAGCCTGAACTGGGCAAATTCGGTGCTTAAGGCCTCTTCGAATATGGCAATTACGACAGCAAGAAGGGCTTTCTGGCGCTCAACGTGCCGATCGGCGACACCGTCGCCCTGCGCGTCGCTGGCCAGATCGTCGATCGCGACGGCTATATCTCGGATGGCTATGATGACGACAAGGGCGAAGCGGTCCGCGCCTCGCTGCTGATCGAACCGTCGGACATGTGGTCGATGACGCTGGTCGCCGACTATTTTCGCCAGCATGGCAAGGGGGCCGGTGCCGTCCTGCTGCCCAGCGCCGCCTTCGCCGTGCCCGACCTCGAAGATCGCGTCAGCGTATCGGACCCGCGCGCCCAGGCCGCCATTGCAGGCTATGCCGCCACCATCTTCGCGCCGCCCTTCTGCGGTGGCTTTGGCGGCTTCGTGCGCAGCGGCTGCGTGGCGCAAGCAGGCTCCGACGGCTTCCTCGACAATAAATTCTACGGCCTCAGCGCCACGATCGTCGGCGACATGGGCTTTGGCACGCTGACCGTCATTCCCGCCTACCGCAAGTCGGACGTGAAGTTCCGCACCTATCTGCCGGGCTTTGCCGGTGATTTCACCGACCTCGCCGAACAGGCGTCGCTCGAAGTCCGCTTGTCGTCGAAGGAAGATCAGCGGCTGCGCTATGTGCTGGGTGCCTTCTATTTCGGCGAAAACCAGGAGACCGAAAACTTCTTCCGCCAGGGCAATATCTCGACCACCCGCTTCACGCCTCGGCTCGATACCGAAAGCGTCGCCGCCTTCGGTCAGCTGACCTTCGACGTGACCGATACGTTGCGCCTGGTCGCTGGCGGTCGCTACACTCGCGAAGACAAGCGGCAGCTGACCTCGACCGCTGCGGGCGGCCTGCCCGGCCCAATCAACCCGCCGCTCAGCGCACCCTTCACCGGCGACCTTAGCTTCGAGAAATTCACTTGGAAGGCCGGCGTGGAGTTTGACGCAGGCCCGGCCTCGCTCGTCTACGCCAATGTCGCGACCGGCTTCAAATCGGGCGGTTTCTTCGTCGCCCAGCCGCCAAACAACACCTTCGCCCCCGAAACGCTGACCGCCTATACGGTCGGGGCCAAGAACCGCTTTTTCGACAATAAGCTGCAGCTGAACTTCGAAGCCTTCTACTGGGACTATAAGGATCAGCAGATCACCTTCGTCGGCGGCGTCCCCACCGGCAACGGCCTGTTCGCGCAAGGGTCGACCACCGTCAACGCGGGCAAGTCGAAAATCTACGGTGCCGAATTCGAAGCCCGCTTCGCCCCCAGCCGCAACGACCTGTTCAACCTGAACGTCCAGTTCCTCAAGGGCAAATATGACGAGCTGGTCACCGCCAACTTCTCGCCCACCGGCGCGCCGGTGACGACGGGTTGCACCACGCTGGGCAGCCGCCTCGCCAATCCCGGCGTCAACGGCGCGCGCTTCTACGACATCGACTGTTCGGGCAAGCCCACCGCCAATGCGCCGAAATGGGCGATCAATGTCGGTTATGAGCGGACCTTCCCCCTGTCGGACGAATTGTCGCTGGTCGCGGGCGCGCGCGCCAACATCGAATCCAGCCGCTATATGAACACCAACTATCGCGAGGAAGAAAAGCAGGACGGCTTCATGATGGCGGATGCCTTCCTGACGCTCGACAGCCGCGGTGGCTGGAACATCACCGGCTTCATCAACAACATCACTGACAAGGAAGTCTTGGCCCGCGCCGGCACCCGGCCGATCCTCGACTTCCCGGTCGGCACCCTGCGTCCGCCGCGCACCTATGGCGTCCGCCTCGGGTTCGACTTCTGATGCGCGCGCGTCTCTCCCGGCTGGCCCTTGCGGCACTGATGGCGACCTCTCCCGCCTTCGCGCAGCCTGGGCCTGCCGGGGGAGACGCCTTCGTGACGCTGGGCACGATGGGCGGCCCGGTCCCCAGCCGGGACCGGTCGCAGCCCGCCAATGCGCTGACCCATGACGGGCGCATCTATCTGGTCGATGCGGGCGACGGCACGGTGCAGCAACTGGCGCGGGCAGGCATCCTCCTGCCCGCGGTCAAGGCCGTGTTCCTCAGCCACCTGCATGTCGATCATACCGGCGGCCTGTCGGCGGTGCTTGGCCTGCGCAACCAGACCAATATCAACGAACCCCTCACCGTCTATGGCCCACCCGGCGCACGCGAACTGGTCGCGGGCATGGTCGCCTCGATGCAGCCCGCCGCCCGCGTCGGCTACGGCATTCCCGGCAAGCCCTGGACGCCCCCTGCCCAGACCGTGGACGTGATCGAACTCACCGATGGCGAGAGCATCAAGGTCGACGGCATGACCGTCACCGCCGCGCAGAACAGCCATTATGACTTTGCCCCCGGCAGCGTCGAGGATCGCAACTACAAGTCGCTCTCGCTGCGCTTCGACCTGCCCGGCCGGTCGATCGTCTATACCGGCGACACCGGCCCCAGCGCGGCGGTCGAAAAACTGGCCAAGGGCGCGGACCTGCTGGTCAGCGAGATGATCGACATGGACGGTACGCTGGCCAATGTCGCCCGCAATTCGCCGAACATGCCGGCCCCCGCCCGGCAACAGCTCGAACAGCATCTCTCCACCCATCATCTGACCCCCGATGCGGTCGGACGGCTCGCCGCTGGCGCAGGCGTCAAGTCGCTGGTGGTCACCCATTTCGCCGCAGGCACGCCCGACCCGGCGCGCACCCGCAGCTATGTCACCCAGATCCGCACGCATTTTCGCGGGCCGATCGCCATCGCCAATGATCTCGACCGTTTCTGAAAGGCACTTCATGCAAGCCTGTAATATCCTCGTCATCGGTGGCGGCATCGGTGGCCTGACCGCCGCCATTGCCCTGCGCGCGCGCGGCTTTGCGGTCACGGTGATCGAACGCGATCCCAACTGGTCCGTCTATGGCGTCGGCATTATCCAGCAATCGAACGTCATCCGCGCCATGTCGCAACTTGGCCTGATCGACGAATATGTCTCGGCCGGCGTCGGCTTCGACGCGGTCGAAATCTACACCCCCACCGGCGTCCGCGTGGCGCGCGTCCCCACCCCCCGGCTGGTCGATGGCTATCCCGCCAATATGGGCATCGGCCGTCCTGCCCTGCACAAGATGCTGGGCGACCGCACCATCGCCAGCGGCGCCCATGTGCTGCTGGGCGTCACCGCGACCGAATGGAACGACGATGGCGAAGGGGTGGACGTCCGCTTCTCGAACGGCTCATCCGAACGCTACGACCTGGTGATCGGCGCGGATGGCGTCTATTCGCAGACCCGCGCGATGCTCTTCCCCGATGCCCCGCGCCCCGAATTTACCGGTCAGGCAGTCTGGCGCTACAATCTGCCACGCCCGGCCGATCTCGACGCGCTGCACGTCTATAACGGTCCCACCGGCGTCGGGCTGGTGCCGATCTCCAACGACCTCATGTATATCTATGTGACCACCCCTGAACCCGGCAACCCGCGCTACCCGCGCGAGGGGCAGGCGGCACTGATGCGCTCGAAGATGACCAGCTGCGCGCCCTTCATTCAGCAACTGGCCGAACAGATCGTCGATGATGCAGGCGTCGTCTATCGCCCGCTGGAAGCGATGATGATCGACGGTCCCTGGCACAAGGGCCGGATCGCGCTGCTGGGCGATGCCGTCCACGCCACCACGCCGCATCTCGGCCAAGGCGCAGGCATGGCGATCGAGGACAGTCTGGTGCTGGCCGAGGAACTCGCCACCCATGACGATATCGAAGCGGCCTTGAGCGCCTATCATGACCGCCGCCTGGAGCGCTGCGCCTACATCGTCCGCTCCAGCATCGCCATCTGCATGGGCCAGATCGGCAAAGGCCCGCCGGTCGACAATGCCAAGGCGACCCAGGAGATGTTCGACGTCGTCGCGCAGCCGATCTGACCTCGAAGCAGGAGCAAGGCCGATGCGACACGCGACAACCCGCCATGGGGTGATCCTCATGCTGGCGGCGGTGATGCCGACCATGGCGATCATCGCGCTGGTCCCCGTCCTGCCCTTGCTTCTGCGCGAATTTGCCGACGTGCCGGGCGCGGCGGTGCTGGTGCCGATGGCGCTGACCGTGCCGGCCCTGTGCGTGGCGCTGTTTTCGCCGCTCGCGGGCTGGCTGTCCGACCGACTGGGGCGCAAGCGCCTGCTGATCGGCGCGCTGCTGGGCTATGCGGGCTTTGGCCTGCTCCCGCTCCTGCTCGAGAGCCTTCATGCCATCTTCGCCGTGCGCATTGCGCTGGGATTGGCCGAAGCGGTGATCATGACCGTCGCGACCGCCATGGTCGGCGATTATTTTGAGGGCGAACGGCGCGAACGCTGGGTGTCGATCCAGATCGCGACCGCCAGCGTCAGCGCCATCGCGCTGATCGCCATGGGTGGCGCGTTGGGCGAAATCTTCGGCTCGCGCGGGCCGTTCTGGATGTATCTGCTGGCGCTGCCAGTGGCCGCTGCCGCTGCCCTCATCCTGTTCGAACCGCATCAGGTCGCCAAAGCGCGGACTGGACTGCCCGATCCATCGGTGCTGCGGAGTATCGGTGGCCTTGTCGCCATCACCTTCGGCATCGGCCTGCTCTTCTACACGATCGTCGTGCAGCTCGGCCCGGTGATCGAGGCGACCGGCGTGACGTCGCCCGCGCTGATCGGCGTGGCCGGGGCCGCCGCCAATGTCGGTGTCATGCTCGGCTCGCTGCTGTTCGGGCGGGTCAAGGCGCGGCCCGCGCCGCACCTGCTCGCCTGGGGCTTGCCGCTGGTGGCGCTCGGCTATGTGGGCGTCGCCCTATCCACGGATTTCGCCCTGACGGTCGCGTCCGCCATCGTCATCTGCATCGGCAACGGGCTGATGCTGCCGACCATGTTGGCCTGGGTATTGCGCCGACTGCCGCCCGCCACGCGCGGGCGCGGCACGGGTGTATGGACCGGCGCCTTCTTCCTAGCCCAGTTCATCGCGCCGATCGTGGCAACCGCCTTGTCCAGCCTGCTCGGCGGGATGGCAGGCACCTTTCTTTTCTTCAGCGCGGCGGCAGCGATCGGTGCAGGCATCGCCCTGCTGCGCTACGGACAAGCACAGCCAAATCTTCAAGGAGTAACATCATGACCATCCCCGTCCGCCGCGTCGTGACCGGCCATAATGCCCAAGGGCTGGCCATCATCCAGGAAGATGGCGCCGCGCCGCGCGTCCAGCAGGTCGGCGGCCCGGCAGGACCAATGTTCCATGAAATCTGGAATACGCAGGCAACCCCTGCACCGATCGACGCCGCATCGGGCGAACCGGCCGAAGACGGCATCAAGCTCGCCCCGCCCAAGGGCGGCACCCGCATCCGCGTGCTGGACATCCCGCCCGAAGGCGACACCATCCGCACCATGTCGCCCGAAGAGGCCCGCGCCCATTTCGCCGAAGTGGGTGCCAGCGACGCCTCCGCCCATAGCGGCGAAACCACCCGCCACGCGCTGATGCACCGCACCGAAACCATCGATTATGGCATCGTGCTGGAGGGCGAACTGGTCTTGATCATGGACGAAGGCGAAACCACCGTCCGCGCCGGCGACATCGTCATTCAGCGCGGCACCAACCATGGCTGGTCCAACCGCTCGGACAGCAATTGCCGTATCGCCTTCATCCTGATCGACGGCACGTTCGAGCCAGACCTGCAACGGTAATGCGGATCGCCATCACCGGGGCGGCCGGGTTCGTCGGCCAGGCGGTCGTCCGCCAACTGCGCCAGAGCCGCCCCGATGTGGATCTGCTGCTGGCGGATCGGGCCTTCACCGGCCCGTCCGCCTATCCCACGCTCGCCGGCGACCTGACCGACCCGGCGATCGTCCGCGCCCTGTGCAGCCCGGAAACTGACATCCTGCTGCATCTTGCCGCCCTCCCCGGCGGCGCAGCGGAACGCGATCCGCAGGCATCGCGGGCGATCAATCTGGACGTGCCGCTGGCCCTTGTCGAAGCGATGGCGGGCCGCCGCCTGATCCTCGCCGGGTCGATCGCGGTGTTCGGCGGCACATTGCCGACACAGGTTGACGATACGACCCCACCAGCCCCGGCCAGCGTCTATGGCGCGCACAAATATATGGTCGAAATCGCCTTCGCCGATGCCGTTCGGCGCGGCGCGATCCAGGGCATGGTCCTGCGCCTGCCCGGCATCGTCGCCCGCCCGGCAGCCGCTGGCGGCTTCGGCTCGGCCTTCCTCAGCGACATCTTCCACGCGGCAAAGGCGGGCACACCCTATACGATCCCCGTCGCCCCCGATGCGACCAGTTGGCTCCTGTCCGCCCGGACCTGCGCCGCCAATCTGGTCACCGCCGCGCTGGGCGATGCGACCGCGCAGGCAGCCGTCACCCTCCCCGCCTTGCAAGTCAGGATCAGCGATCTCATCGATTCGCTCGCCCGCGTCGGCGACGTGCAGCGATTGACCTTCGACGAGGACGCCACCACCCGCCGCACCTTCGGCAGCTATCCGCCGCTGACCACCCGCTGCGCGGATGATCTCGGCTTCCAGCATGACCGCAGCTTGACCCAATTGGTGGAGACCGTGCTTGCAGACCTCTGATCCGCTTGGCGCCTTCCGACTGGAGGGCAAGACAGCGCTCATCACCGGCCCGACGCGCGGCATCGGCCTCGCCATCGCCCACCTGTTCGCTGGCGCGGGTGCCAGGCTGGTGCTGGCCGATATCGACGCCCCGGCCTGCGACGCGCTCGCGGCTACGCTAGGCGCGATATCGCTGCCCACCGATGTCAGCGACGCCGCCGCCCTCACCCGCCTGGCGGACCAGGCCGAAGCCCAGACCGGCGGCATCGATATCTTGGTGTGCAATGCAGGCATCGCCGGAACGCCAGCGCCGATGCACGCCATGGCGGAGTCCGACCGCGACACGCTCTATGCGGTCAACCTCCTCCACCCGCTCCGCCTCACCGGGCTCATCGCCCCCCGCATGGCCACGCGCCGACGCGGCAGCATCGTCCTGCTGTCCAGCATCGCGGGCCTGCGCGGCAACGCCATGCTCGGTCATTATGGCATGACCAAAGCGGCACTCGCGCAGCTCGCCCGCAATCTCGCGGTCGAATGGGGACCATCGGGCGTCCGCGCCAACGCCATCGCACCGGGCCTCATCGCAACCGAATGGGCGGCCGCGATCCTCTCCAGCCCCGACCGCGCCGAACGCCGCCTTGGCCTCACCCCGCTCCGCCGCGCCGGCTCCCCCGAAGAAGTCGCCGCGACCACGCTCTATCTCGCCAGCGACGCCGGCGGCTTCACCACCGGCCAGACGATCGTGGTCGATGGCGGCACACTGATCTCCGACGGCAGCTAAGGACCAACGCCTCCTGAAATATCAGCCGATCGGCGCTTCGATCGACACTGGCGGCTTCGAGAACCACGCCGGTCCCTGCGCCGTCATGTGGAAACAATCCTCCATCCGCACGCCCATGGTGCCGGGCAGATATAGGCCCGGTTCGTTGGAGAAGCACATGCCGACGTCCAGCCGGGTGGTTTCGCCATGGACCAGGTTGACCGGTTCATGCCCCTCCATCCCGATGCCATGGCCGGTGCGGTGGGACAGGCCGGGGAGCGCATAGCCGGGGCCATAGCCACGGCCTTCATAATGCGCCCGCACCGCGTCATCGACGGCCCCTGCGGGCGTGCCGAGTTTGGCGGCGGCAAAGGCGATCGCCTGCCCCTGCGCCACGTCGTTCCAGACGCTGCGCTGTTGCGCTGTGGGCGTGGCACCGTAAACGAAGGTGCGGCTGATGTCGGACTGATAATCGCCTACGGTGCAGCCGCAATCCATCAACACGACCTCGCCAGCCCGCACCGCCTGCGGTTTGCCGGAG